>OLGY01000742.1_pt1 | contig 20422 bp, 19 predicted proteins | sample 1605951 | NCBI WGS metagenome assembly OLGY01 (sample SAMN03283280) | human gut metagenome | biome: human-associated habitat; material: feces | host: Homo sapiens | place: Peru | collected 2012
CAGCTTACGCTGACCAGAATCACGCGCCAAGTCTCGCGGCTGCTCGACTTGAATGTATTTCATCCTTTTTATTCTGTTGTACTTTTCGTCATGTTATGAATTTTATTTATATAAGCAGTTGTTGTGGCACTGTTTATACCTAGGTTATCATTTGTTTCTCCGATTCTCCCAAGTGATGTCGCGGTCTGAATAATAACTGTCGTTCGGAGCTTCATTTCCTGCTGCATTGATTGGCTTGTCTCCACTCAATGTGTCTTTGATATCTTTTACGAATTTCCATACCAGACTTGTGTTGTCGTCTGTATCTGAATCTATATGCATGCTAAATTGCACGCTTCCACCGATGATGGAATCTACGCATTCTGGATCATCACCTTCCATCCAGATAACAATTGTGTATCTGTCTACATTTCCTACCAGAAAATTTTCTTCGTGATAGCTGCAGACAACGTCTTTTGATTTGAAGTTCACGCAGCCTTTTTCTGCTGAGCCGTCTTTTGCGGGTTCGGCATATACGACACGCTCTCCATTTCTCCACACTGCAACGCGCACTGCTTCTTCAGCGCCTTTTGCGCATGAATCCAGTGTGATTTTTGCGATGTATCCTAAATCTTCTTTTCCTGCATTTCTTACATAATATGTGTAAGCCATGTAGTTTTTTCCGTTATGGCTGCCGGCTTCTCCATCTAAGTTGTCCGGAATATCGTCTATCGAAATATTTGTTGCATCTTTTACGGAACTGGCTGTAAGTCTTGCGGTTGCATCGTCAAATTCTCCGGTCTCGGAAATGCTGATTCCTCTTCGATATAGTTCCAAACGATTCAGGTTGATGGTGAAGTTTCCCATCTTTTCCTGTGAAAATGCAATGATGAACAGGACAGCTACTATGAGTAGCATTCCCATCAATACTAAGTTGAGCTTGTCCATTCTCAGAAGTGCGGCACCGATTCTCTTTGGTTTTCTGTGTGGCACGTACATGCTGACGATTGTTTCCGGATCAATGTCTTCTCCTGATTTTTCCAGCATTTCTTCTAATTCTTGGATACGGACAATCTGGTCGTTTGCTTTTTTTCTTTTTTTCTTGTTCTTTTGTTTTTTGTTTTTCTTTTCTATCTTTTCTATATTATCGGTATTGTCGTTTTTATCTTTTTTCCACTTCATTCTACGCTACTCACAGCTTATATCTTTTTTTTACATAAGCTACATATTCTTGCATTTTTACTTTTTCATCTGTATTTGCAAATCTTAACTGAATACCTGTAACAAAGCGGAATGGTCCGCCTTTTGGCATCTCTCTCTCCCAGCAGATAACGCCAACGACTTCTCTTGATGGCATCCCTTCGGAAGCATTTCCCAAACGGGGAAGTGTAAAAATACAGGTTTCTCCGACTTCAAACCAGCGATTCATATATACCGCAAGACCATTGTTTGAAATATCCATCGTCTCACCGGATTCTTGTTCTATCTCACCTTGTGAGTTTAATTCCCAGGTGTCTTGCATGAATTTGACCGGAAGCTCAACTTTCATACGAACATCGATACGTTTTACGAATTGTCGGTTTTCAGTTACTCTTCGAATCTTCCAATAACGACGGATTCCTTCTTTTATTACATCGTCAACGTAACCTGCAATGATACGGGTTTCTTCTCCTTCTTCGTAGCGGAATAAGAATTTTTGACTTTCATCTGCCTGTAGTGGCTTTCCATCTAACATTGGAATCGATACAAGAAATGCTGATTCGTCGAGTTCTTTATTAAATGTACTTAGCATATTGAATACCGGCTCCTGGCCTACTGCTGCATCTTTTGCAAGCTGCATCTTCGTCCCGCGCTTGATATCTAATGTTCCCATTCTGTGTTTTGTCTCCTCTGGTTCTGTCTTGAATTATATTTTTTCATTGAATATCTTACCATATGAATTGTAAGAAGTCTATCATTTGTTCACAAAGTGTTCACTATTTTTTACATCTTTTTCCAGCTTTTAAGCTTCCATATTGCATATCCGATAATCAGTGCATGGTCAAACGCCAGTCCGTCATTTTCCAGAATTCTCAGTTCTGACTCTGGAATCCATTTTTTCTTTTCTTCGTGAAGAACCGCTTTTAGTTCTTCTTTGTCTGACTGTAATTTCAGCACCCAGTTTTTGTTTTCATTCTGCTTCATCGATGCTGCAAACCATTTTGCATCACTGGCGTCATCTCCTGCTTTGATGGTATATTTTTCTGCATCTATCAGTGCTATATAGCTTGCGGATATTACTCTGTAACGAGGGTCTCTGTCGACTGTGCTTGTAGTTCGAAGCTGCTCTAAGAATTCGCAATCCACGCCTGTCTCTTCCAGTAATTCTCTCCGTGCGGCCTCCTCGATTGTTTCATCGATACCGACAAAACCTCCCGGAAGAGCAAATGCATTTTTATAAGGATGTTTTCCTCTCTTAACCAGCAAAAGTTTTAATTCTCCTGAGTCAACATTTTCCATATTACATGTTGAAAAAATTACGATATCTGCTGCCACTGAAGGTTTTTGATACTTCGATGCGTCGTATTTCTTTAAAAATTCCTTTTCTGTTTCTTCCATATATATACCGCCTCTTTCTGATTATTTTTGATGGTATTTACCAATCACATCTTTTCTATACTGTAACACAAATATTTTGTTATGTTCAATGCCGGATTTTTAAATACCACGAAACGATCTCATTTCCCCAAAAAGCAGCTATCGACAGCCCTATTGCGAGGAATGGTCCGAAGGCGAACTGATCTTTCCGGTTTCGTTTTTTGTTTTTTAGCATGATAATCCCATAAACGCTTCCCGCTATGATTGCCAGGATCATTGCACACAGAATGGAGCTCGTACCTAAAAAGAAGCCTGATGCGGCCATTAGTTTGATGTCTCCGCCGCCGAATGCCCCTGGAATCAGTAAGGTCAGCAATAGCATTAGGACGGACACAGCCAGCATGCCGATTAATCTATCCGTTATTTTGTAGTCTGGTATGAGAATCATTTGCACAATTGCAAGGGAAAAGATAATGATATGAAATTTGTTGTGGATTGTTCGGGTTTTATAATCCTGCCAGGCTACACATAGCAAGATTGCTATATAGATTACATTTATTATAGTGCTCATATTATACTCTTTCGTATTGCATTATTTATTGCGGTTCTGGAAATTCCCGTCAAACGGCTGAGCTGACGTATAGAAATACCTGTATAATGCAACTTTTGTAAGTATTGATTTCGTAGGGTTCGATTGAGATGTTGAAATAAATATCCGATACGTTCATATTTTCGATTGTACCATTTAACAAATTTCACCTCTATCCGTTTCATGATTGTTTCTAATTCGGTGGTTGTTTGTTCAATCAATAAATGAACATGATTATCCATCAAACAATATGCATATAATTTGAATTCACATACTTCTTTGTATTTTTTTAATATACGGATAAATTGCAAATAATCCTCATTTTCTTCAAAAATGATTTGCTTGTTGACACCTCGCAAAATGACATGATAAATGCCAAATCTACTTTTTTCTCTTGGTTTTCTCGGCATAAGTTTTCCTTTCTTTATTATATTGTTTTACTTTTTGGAATTTTTTGATTTTTGTTAATAGAATCGTTTTAAATAAAAATTTGATTTTTGATTTTAGAATAATCTATGATTTTATAATTTCAACTTGGAAGACTTTTCTTAAGTAGCTATAAAATATCATAAAGAGAAAGATTTTACAACCGCTTCTGTAAAATCTTTCTCTTTTTTCTTTTGTTCTATGGAAATGTTATGTGTTATGTGCCATTAAACTCCGTCCCTAAATGGTCCTAAAGAGCCGTTAAACTCCGTCCCTAAACGGTTGCTTCTACCAGATAAATGTTTCTCCTCGTGATTGCACCAATCTCTTCTAATGAGTTCACCATTCGATAGACAGTTGCAATTCCAATACCTGGATCTATTTTAGAAGCTTTGTAATGGATTTCTTTACATGAAGAGCAGTCGCCCTCCAAAATAATATCAAGAATCGTCAGTCTCTGTTTTGTTATACGGCATCCGCGTGCTCTCAACTTCTGAATTATTTCTTCTCTGTTCATATCTGACAATCCTTTCTTTTTTATTTTTTGCATGTTTGCTATTTTATAAGTTTCATACCTAATTTGGCCTGTTTAGAACTCGGAAGAGCCACTGAACCCCGGAGAGCCACTAAACTCCGTCCCCAATGGCCCGCGCTGAGAAGAGCCAGAAACCCCGTCCCCAACGGTCCTAAACGGTTCCTACGCTTACTTTTAATGTCTTGCTTTCTTTGTAAGGTCTGAACAGCAGGTAAAGGAATCCTATAATGAGAATGAATGCTACAACTGTTCCTACACCGAAAGTACCGGCTGTGATGAGTGTACCAATCTGGTAAATGCAAAGTGATACTACGTATGCAAGCAATGTCTGATATCCGATTGCAAACCAGAACCATTTTGCATTGTTCATTTCACGTTTAATTGCTCCCATTGCTGCGAAGCAAGGTGCGCATAAGAGGTTGAATACGAGGAATGAGTATGCTGCAACTGCTGTCATGCTTCCTGCGAGCTGTCCCCAGATTTCTGTTCCGTCTTCTGCAACTTCTGCGAATCCGAAGAGGATACCGAATGTACCTACTACGTTTTCTTTTGCAATGAGTCCTGTAACGGCTGCAACTGCCATCTTCCAGTCACCCCATCCAAGAGGTGCAAACAGTGGTGCGATTACGTTTCCGATTGAAGCGAGGATACTGTCGTTAAGCTGTTCTGCTTCAAGCATTCCGAATGAACCATCTACCCAGCCAAAGCTCATTAAGAACCAAAGCAGGATTGTTGACAATGTGATGATTGTTCCGGCTTTTTTGATAAATGACCATCCTCTTTCCCACATGCTTCGAAGTACGTTTCCTACTGTTGGCATATGGTATGCCGGAAGCTCCATAACGAATGGTGCCGGATCTCCGGCGAACATTTTTGTTTTCTTTAAAATGATTCCTGAGCAAATGATTGCTGCGATTCCTACGAAATATGCACTTGGTGCTACCCATGAAGCTCCGTCAAACAATGCACCTGCGATCAATGCGATGATTGGAAGTTTTGCTCCACATGGGATAAATGTTGTTGTCATAATTGTCATTTTACGGTCACGGTCATTTTCAATTGTACGAGATGCCATAACTCCAGGCACTCCACAACCTGTACCGATCAGCATTGGGATAAATGATTTTCCTGAAAGACCGAATTTACGGAAAATTCTATCCATGATAAATGCTACACGAGCCATGTATCCGCATGATTCCAAAAATGCGAGGAAAATGAAAAGTACAAGCATCTGTGGTACGAAACCAAGAACTGCTCCGACACCGGCTACGATACCATCAAGGATCAATCCCTGCAACCATGCTGCGCAATGAACAGACACAAGAAGCTTTTCAATCGCCGGTGGAATAATTTCTCCAAAGAGCACATCATTTGTCCAGTCTGTTACGAAAGCACCTACTGTTGTAACGGAAATGTAATATACAACCCACATAATAGCAGCAAAAATCGGAAGTGCCAGCCAACGGTTTGTTACGATTCGGTCAATCTTGTCAGAAGTTGTCAGTTCCCCTTTTGCTTTTGATTTTGTAAGGCAATCCCCGATAATTGAGGAAATGTATACGTAACGCTCATTTGTAATAATACTTTCTGTATCATCATCAAATTTATCTTCCATTTCTTTGATTTCTGCTGAAACATCTATCGTAGCTTTCATCTGGTCTTTGATTTTATCATCTTTTTCCAGAAGCTTAATTGCAAAAAATCTTTTCTGTTCTTCCGGCACGCTACCAGTTAATTTATATTCAACTTTATCAATGATTGCTTCTGCATCTTTTGAAAATTCATGAACAGTCTCTGCTGTCTGTTTTTTCTGAGCCAGTTTCACTGCTTTGTTTGCTGCTTCTTTGATTCCTGTTCCTTTTAATGCAGAAATCGCAACAACTTCACAGCCAAGCTTTTTACTCAATTTGTCCAGATGGATTTTATCACCGGTCTTTTCCAGGATATCAATCATGTTTACAGCCATGATTACCGGAATGCCAAGCTCCATAATCTGTGTTGATAAGTACAAGTTACGTTCAATGTTTGTTCCATCGATAATATTGATGATTGCATCTGGTCTTTCACCAATCAGATAGTTTCTTGCAACGACCTCTTCCAAAGTGTATGGTGAGAGGGAATAAATTCCCGGCAAGTCCATGATTATAACATCTTTGTGTCCTTTTAGTTTTCCTTCTTTTTTCTCTACAGTTACGCCTGGCCAGTTACCAACAAATTGATTGGAACCTGTCAGTGCATTGAACAGTGTTGTTTTTCCACAGTTCGGATTACCTGCTAGTGCAATTTTTACTGACATAATACTTCTCCTTCTTCTAAAAATTCATATCACTATTGATTACTCAACAAGAATCATCTCGGCATCTGCTTTACGAAGTGATAATTCATATCCTCTGACTGTTACTTCAACAGGATCACCAAGCGGTGCTACTTTTCTCACAAAAATTTCAACACCTTTTGTAATTCCCATATCCATGATTCTTCTCTTAACAGGTCCTTCTCCGGTAAGCTTTGTAACTTTTACTGTCTGACCTACCGATACCTCTCTCAATGTTTTCATGCTACTCATCCTTTCTTCTATGCTTTCTATACCATGATTTTATTTGCCATATCTTTTCCAATCGCTACACGTGACTCTTTCACATTTACAATCAGATTTCCTCCGATATCAGAGACTACCGTTACGGCTCCTCCTACGACAAAGCCCAGGTTCTCTAGAAATCTTCTTGTATCTTCTTTTCCACCTATGCGCTTAATAATGTTTTCTTCTCCCGGATTTACCATTGTTAACGGCATCATGTTCATCCCTTCCTTGTTTTTTATTGATAATCATTTTCATTTTCATACGTTAGTTTATGCTAATTATCATTAGATGTCAATACCTTTATTGATAATTTTTTCTCATTAAGGTGAAAAGGAGGGACAAAGGGGAGGGGGAGTGCCGGCACTCCCCCGGCTCCACCACAAAAAAAATGAACCACTTTCGTGATTCATTTTTTTGTCTAGGTATCGATTAGGGCGTCCATCCTAGACATGATATTATATTTTCAATTTTTATGTAGTTAGCAATTTAATCTTATTTCAGTTTTTCACCTGTCAGCATCTCGTATGCCTGAAGATATTTGTTGATTGTTTTATCCACGATGTCCTGTGGAAGTGTCCAGTCATTATCCGGATTTGCTTTCAGCCAGTCGCGGGCAAACTGTTTGTCAAAGGATGGCTGTCCATGTCCCGGCTCGTATCCTTCAGCTGGCCAGAAACGAGAACTGTCTGGTGTCAACATCTCATCACCGATTACAAGATTACCATTTTCATCCAGACCAAACTCAAATTTTGTGTCTGCAATGATAATTCCTTTGCTCAATGCGTACTCTGCACATTTTTTATATAATGCGATTGTACAATCACGCAATTTTTCTGCGTATTCTTTTCCCTGTCCCGGGAAATATTTTTCCAGATGTTCTATACTCTGCTCATAGGAAATGTTTTCGTCATGGTCACCAATCTCTGCCTTTGTTGATGGTGTATAGATTGGCTCAGGTAATTTGTCAGATTCTTTCAATCCTTCCGGAAGCTTGATTCCGCAAACAGTTCCATTCTCTTTATAGCTTTCCCATCCGCTTCCTGTAATATATCCACGAACGATGCACTCAATTGGGAGCATCTCCAACTTACGGCACATCATGCTGTTGCCATCGAATTTTGGTTGCTGGAAATATTCCGGCATATCTTTCACGTCTACAGAAATCATGTGGTTTGGAAGAATATCTTCTGTAAGATCAAACCAGAATTTTGACATCTGAGTCAATACAGTTCCTTTTTTTGTCACTTCATTATTCAGAATCACGTCAAAACAGCTGATTCGGTCTGTTGCAACCATGATCAGGCTGTCACCATTATCATAAATCTCACGTACTTTTCCTTCTTTAATTGGTTTTAATTCCTGCATCTTTTGCACCTCGTATTTATTAATCATAGCTTTTATTATAGCGATACAAACAGGAATTATAATCTCGTCTTACCTTCGCTGCATTTCCCGTTCTTTCGCTACAGATAACCTACCACCATTTATGCTTGTATGTCAATGAATCCGACTGTTACATTTTCTTATAACTATTTATAAGAGTATCACTCAACGTTTTTTAATGCCTGCGATAATGGGATTCTTCGGATTTTTTTCGACTGGATTATATATACAACCAGATAACAAAGCATTCCCAAAACAAACATTGTCGGATAAATCCAAGGAGCTATATAATATGTCAGCCAGCCTGAATAATCTTTCATCATAAGATAATAGATTACTTTTATCGCTTTATCGCTGAGCGGTATCGCGATTATCAAAGAAACCGCCACAACGACACCCGTTGCAAGACTGTATAAATTTCCGGCCTCTCTGTCGGAGTACCCAAGAATCTTAAGCATTGAAATCGATGCTGCATTTTTCTCGACGATCGTTTTTGCAAGCAAATAAATTACGATGATATAAATCATCAAAGCAAATCCATTCATCATATAAAAAGTCTGTCCCATAGAGTCCTCGAGCTGATCCGCCATAACTGTCAGATCGTGTTCTGTAATCGTAGATGCAATCATCGTATCGTCGATATCTTCTATTTTTTTATCTGTAAAATATCCGCTAAAATAATCCGGGTCTTTGTCAAATATATCGCAAAATGTGGATTTTGATAAGAATATACACATTGTAGCAGGATAATGATAACTTCCGCTCACCTTAAATGTATATTTCTTATCTCCGTATTCTTCATGGAGCTTGATCTCATCTCCGATTTGGATACCATATTTCTCCATATATCCGTCTGACAGTACGACTTCTCCATCTTTCAGATCCAAATTTTTCAAATATTTTGAATGATCCTCGATTCCATAAACTGTAATCTCTTCATCACTACTGTTTTTCAACTCGGACACTGCATATTTTTCAGCACCTGTTGTCTCTGTTTCCAAAGGCATTTTTAAAATATACTGATAATTTGCAATTTTAGAATCGAGCACTTCTGCTTTAAAATGAGTCAACAATGGTGATAACATCATTCCAAACAACATCAAAACACTTGCGAAGAAAATACCCGCAAATAACGTCAGATACGCCGCTTTATTTTGCAGAATCACGCGGATGCGGAATCTGGTAATAAATTTCCAGTTTGGAAGGCTGATTGCTCTTCTTTTCTTGTTCCTCTTAAGCTCATGTCTTAAAAATTGTAATGGCGGTAAAGTCATCATGGACATGATTACGAGGAAATTTACAACCAGAAGTAAAATAAATGGTATGACTGTCGTTTCTATAAAAGCATCTGCATTCCAGATTGTCGTGTATGTCGGAAGCGAATAACTATGGTAATACATTCCTGCCACAATATATTTCATCCATGTATACCCGAGTACATTTCCTACAACAGATGCGACCACCATAACAACCACCGGCAGCGTCATATAATGGCGCACCAGTTCGCCTCTCGTATAACCGGACGCCAACAAGGTTCCGACTACGGAAGATTCCTGCTCGATCGTACTTCTCGCCGTAATTGCAAATATAAATGCCAGAATAACAATTACGATATAAAGCAGCCACTGTACCATTACCTGGTCTCCGCCCATATCCTCTCCTGTGAAGGTGATTGCCTGATTATCCTGGCGGGCAACAAAATCTGTCATGACAGCTTCTTTCTTTATGATATCCTTGATATCATTTGCCTTATCCTCCTGTTTTTTGTCAGATAAAGTCGCATCATCATTTACCCATGCATAGCATTTTTTAAGACCGGCATCTCCAAAGTTATCAAACGCATGTTCCGTTACAAGCGCAACTGTAAATTTATTCGCATCAAACATCATATCTGTATTATTTTTAAATAATGCACTGTAATCTGATAATGCGACCACGCCTGTCACCTTGTATTTTTGGCCTTCGATTTTCATGGTATCGCCGATGGCAATCTCATTATTTTCTGCATACAAGCGGTCAATCATGATTTCATCATCCGCTTTAGGATACTCTCCATCCATCAAGTCTGCCTTATTTACATCATCACGCATCTTATACAGACGGATGGTATGTTCTTTTGCAATTTCTTTATCTTTATAGAACATCGGATAAATCGTAATATCTTCTTTTTCTTCCAATTCATCTTTTAATTTATCTGAAATGGAATCGGTTAATACGAAATGACCATTCTCGATATTATATTTTTCAAAACTGTTATCATAGGCTGATTTACAGCTCCCGTCTGCCACAAGAAAACCGGAACAAAATCCTATGATGATCGTAAAGAACAAAAAGAGGGCCAGATATTTTCCCCACTCGGACTTCAACTCCCGCAGATATCGTTTTGATAATGGATTTTTCATACGAGCACCCCCTTACCATTCCAACTCTGCCGCAGTTTGTTTCTGTTCATTGTAAATGCATTTGCGGATCTGTCCGTCACGCAATTTGATGACCTGATCTGCCATTCCCTGAATCGCATCATTATGTGTCACTAGAATAACCGTATTTCCAAACTTTTGATTCACATCTTCGATCAATTGTAAAATTTCTTTAGAGGTCTGATAATCCAATGCTCCTGTCGGCTCGTCGCAGAGCAAAATATCCGGATTCTTAATCAAAGCCCGCCCAATAGCGGTTCTCTGCTGCTGCCCTCCTGAAAGCTGATTTGGGATTTTGTCTTTATGTTCCCATAGCCCCAGTGTTTTCAGCAAACCATCTAACTCCAGCGGATTTTGGGATAAATATGCGCCGACCTCAATATTTTCTTTTACGGTCAGATTTGGAATCAGATTGTATGCCTGAAATACATAACCCAAATGCTTTCGACGATACTGGGCTAACTGCTTTTCATTCATACTCTCCATCTGCTCATCGCCGATTCGAATCGAGCCGCTATCAATGTTTTCAATGCCACCGATAATATTTAACAAGGTGGATTTACCTGACCCTGACGGGCCAAGTAAAACACAGATATCCCCTTTCTTAATCCCGCATGAAATACCTTTAAGTACTTCTGTTTTGTTTTCTCCGCTTCCAAATGATTTTTTTATTTGATTCAGTTCCAGATACATAGATGTTCCTCTCTTTCCTATTTATCCAGCAAATCTTTCATACTTTGCAAACTGATCAATAAGGTCGATGTATTGTGCAATAATGCAGACGTTGTAGGTGGGAAGATTCCCATAACTCCACCTGCTATCAGACAAGTATTGATTCCGACAATGGAACGATAATTATTATGGATTCGCTCCATCAGTCTGTCGCTTAGATTTTTCAAAACAACAATTTCTTCCAGATTATCTGCACCAATCGTAACATCTGCAATTTCTCTCGCAATCTCTGCTCCGTCACTGATTGCAATTCCAATATCGGAAGCTGACAGAGCCGGCGAATCATTGATTCCGTCACCGATCATAATGACTTTTCTTCCGTCAGCCTTTTCTTTCTCTACAAAACTTGCCTTGTCCTCTGGTAACACCTCTGAGAAATACTCATCTACACCTACTTTTTCAGCAATCACTTTCGCTGTGCGGTCACTGTCCCCTGTCATCATAACGACCTTGATTCCCTTACTCTTAAGTTCGGAAATCACTCTTTGTGCCTCTTCACGAAGCGGGTCTTCGATGCAGACAACCGCTGCCAGTTTACGGTTAATTGCCATATATAAGTGTGAACATTCTCCCGGAAGCTGTTCATAGAGCTTTTCTTTTCCTTCCGGAATGGTACATTTTTCATCTTCAAACACAAAATGCGAGCTTCCGATGATAACGGATTTTCCCTCTATCGTCGATGAAATGCCATGAGCAACAATATATTCTACTTTGGAATGTAGCTCTTCATGTACCAGATTTTTCTCTTTTGCCGCTGTTACAACTGCTTTCGCCATGGAATGTGGGAAATGTTCCTCCAGACATGCCGCAATTCTTAGAAGTTCGTCACTGCCCATATCATTAAATGATACGACATCTACTACTGTAGGCTGTGCTTTTGTCAATGTTCCTGTTTTATCAAATACAATCGTATCTGCTTCTGACATTGCCTCGAGATATTTTCCACCTTTTACAGTAATGTTGTAGGTACTTGCTTCTTTAATCGCTGACAATACGGAAATCGGCATTGCAAGTTTCAATGCGCATGAAAAATCTACCATCAATACAGATAATGCCTTTGTTACATTTTTCGTACACAAATACGTAATTCCTGTTCCAAGAAGTGTATATGGAACAAGCTTGTCTGCAAGATGTTCTGCTTTTCCTTCCAAAGAGGATTTCAGCTTTTCTGACTCTTCAATCATAGAAACAATCTGGTCAAATTTGCTGTTTCCATTGCTTTGTTTTACTCGTATTGTAAGTTCTCCTTCTTCCAATACGGTTCCTGCAAAGACACTTGCATCCATCGTCTTCGCAACCGGAACGGATTCTCCTGTCATGGAAGCCTGATTTACCATTCCTTCTCCGGAAACGATTGTTCCATCAAACGGAATTACATTTCCCATATGTACTCTTACCAAATCTCCGGCTTTGATATCCGAAGTTGAGACAAGCACTTCCTGATCCTCGGTTACAAGCCACACTTTACTGATATGTAAAGACATGCTGCGTGCAAGATCGCCGACTGATTTTTTATGTGTCCACTCTTCTAATATCTCGCCAATTCCAAGCAAGAACATAATGGAACCTGCTGTGCTAAAATCTTGTCTGAAAATAGAAACTCCGATAGATGTTGCGTCTAACACCGGAACTTCAATTTTTCCTTTTGCAAGTGTGCAGATTCCATGCCATATGTATTTCACAGATTTTGCAGTTGTAAGCACTGCACGAACCGGAATCGGCAGAAATATTTTATTTCCATAATGAAGCACTACCGAAGTAACCAGTTTCTCCCAGTATTCGCTGTTCAATTCTCGTCCCGAATTTTTCAGATAGGTATCCGGAAGTGTCACCTCTCCGTAGTGAAATGCTTTCAGGCTTTCAATTACGCTTTCTCTGTCTCCTTTATAGCAAATGGTCACGCATTGTGTGCGTTCCTGCACTTTCACAGATGTAATCTGCATATTTTGTTCCATATAGTATTGTATTTCGTCTGCCTGCTCAAAGGTCATTCGACTCTGAACAAACTGCACACGTAATCGTCCTTGTATATCATGTTTAATTTTAAACTTCATGTAAATCCTTCTTTCCGAAAACACCTGCAGATAAAACTGCAGGTGTTCTGGTTTTTTGTTTGCTTTATAGGTTATATTTATTATGCTTCTTCGGTTTCAGTTTCTTTAAAGCTTTCTTCAACATCTGTTTCTTGGGCATCTGCCTCTTCAACATCTGACACAACTTCTTCTGCTGTTGCACGTTCTTCATTGATCTGCTGTGCTTCTGCATAAATATCTTCTGCATTTTCCTGAATTGTTGTGGCTGTTTTCATCACACAAGATTTCGCGCGAAGAATTGCTGCTGTACAGTTTGTGTAAAGCTTTTTTGCATCCTTACTTGCAAGTATCTTGATACCTGCTGTTCCGAATAACACACCTGCTGCAAAAATTCCTGTTGATTTACTATTTACTTTTTTTAAACATTTCAAATAATTTGACATGATAAAATTCCTCCTCTGTTTTTTTATGGACAAATTATATATCCATTATTTTTCTTGTTTCAAGCCAATTCTGTCTTGTTGAGAAATTTTATCCAATAAGCCGCTTGCAAATGAAATTCGCTATCATTTATAATAATAAATTCATTTTTTTGCGCTTATACAAGTGCCGCTCCCAACTCCTTGCAAGCTGTAATTGCATCCTCATCGGGTGCATCATTGCATACAACACTGTCGCAGGCAAGTTCTATTCCTGCGTCTTTGCAATCGTCTTCCCAGTTTCTCATCCATTCTCCATCGCCCCATCCATAAGAACCGAACAATGCAACCTTCTTTCCTTCCAATGCTGGTTTACACTCGTCAAAGAGTGGCTGGAATTCATCTTCCTCCAAAACTTCTGCACCCATTGCCGGGCATCCAAAAGCAATTGCATCATAAGCATCTACATCTCCTGCCTGAAATGCATCCGCTGAATAGATAGAAGCATCTGCTCCATTTTCTTTCATCCCTTCCAGAACTGCATTTGCCATTTCCTCTGTATTTCCTGTTCCACTCCAAAATACGACTGCTGTTTTACTCATTTTTCATTTCCTCCATTTTCATTTATATATATCAAGTGATTTTTAAGCCACTGTGAGCTTCTGTATGCTTCTTCCATTTCTCCAAAGCCGGTTATATACATCTGTACATTTTTTATATTTGCAAAATGTTCTTTCCGCTTCTTCTTTATTGCAATAAACCTTCCAGCATCCAATGCAATGACAATTCTTTCCTTTATTGACAATAAAGCCGATCACATCGTCCAATGGATACCCCAGGAATAATCCGATTTCATGTGGGAATGTTCCGTTTTCTTCTAAACGTTCAATCAAATGAGAAATGGCATGACGCGGATTTGTATCCTGATATCCATATTTTCGAAGCAAGTTCATCACTCCTGGCTTTTCCAGATCTTGTTGTAACTTTTTCATGCGGCAGACATAAATCAACGCCCTGTTTTCTTGTTTTTGTAATATGAACAAGCTTAATCCTTTTTCCTTCATCTCTTTTTCCCAGTACATGATACTCGTTTCGAGCGATTGTATACATGTATATTTGCATGTAAATAAATTCGCGGTTTTAAGAGATGCCAGTGTAGGGGCACAATGCATGATCAGACACTGCTCCAGCCCTTCTGCAGTGTTTCCCATATTATGTTTCTTCATATCTGCAATCCTTTCACTTCATTATTTATGCACAGCAAGATTTCAAAATTTCTGTCAATGCATTCTGGCTGCTTGTGTGAGAACGCACAACGTCTGTTTTGGAACTGTCAATTTCATCCAACGCTGTTTTTACCATCTTATGTGACACTGTGTTTGTAAATAATACGAGAAGATCTGGACATCCAATCTGTTTGTCAAAATCCGCCTTCATATGTGTGAATACTTTTACTTTACATTTATAGGCTTTGCATATTTTTTTATACTGGGCTACCATTCTGTCGTGCCCTCCAACAATTACTACGCTCATTATTTTCCTCCTGTTTCTGATTATTATAATCTTGCATTTTCTATTTTCGTGTTACCTTCAATTATCATATGTTAGCTCTTTCTAACTACATGGTTAGTATATTCTAACTTTCTATCCTTGTCAATTCTATTCCATGATAATTTTTCTCATTTACATTCTTCTATATTTGAGATTTTTCATATACTATACAACCTTACAATATTCTCTTTAGAAATTAATGACCATTCGTCATTTTTGCTTATGGAAATCATTTTTACTTTCTGATATACTGGTGTTAGATTGAGATTTTATACATATTCGTTATTAAAGGAGGATTTTTATTTAGGATGAAGACAACACTTCAAATATTCAAACGTGACTGCAAGCGTTTGCTTCGCAATCCAGTTGCTATGCTTGTTGTGATCGGCGTCTGTATTCTGCCATCGCTTTATGCCTGGTTCAACATTGCCGCTAACATGGATCCATACAGCAATACAAAAGGGATTAAAGTAGCAATTGCCAGCAACGATACCGGAGCATGCTCGGATGAGCTTTCTCTTAATGCAGGTGCTTCGCTTATTGAACAATTAGGAAAAAATGATTCTCTTGGATGGACTTTTGTAGATGAAGATGCCGCTATTGAAGGGGTAAAATCCGGAAAGTATTACGCTGCTATTGTGATTCCTGAAGATTTCAGCGAATCTCTTCTAAGCATCATCAGTGGTAAGCCTCAGAACCCAGTTTTAGATTATTATGTAAATGAGAAGAAAAATGCGATTGCTCCAAAAATCACAGACACCGGAGCCGGTACGATTCAGCAGGAAATCAACGATACTTTTTCCAATGTCGCCGCTGAAACGATCTCGAATCTGATCATTAAGTCAGTCTCGAAAGTATCCGGTAATATGAGTGATATGAATACTGAGACACTTCGCTCCATTTCTGATATCCAAAAGAATCTGAATGATTATCAGACTACTTTGAAGAATTTTCAGGAAACTGTAAAGAGCAGCTCTTCGATTATCGCAGACACGCAAGCCGCTTTGGATTCTGTCAATGCAGCCGCTTTATCCGGTGCCAAAACACTTTCCGGTGCGTCTGATGTATTAAATACCAGCCGCAGTGCAATTGGTACATTTTCTTCGACATTCTCTCAGAGCTTGTCCGATGGAGATCAATTATTGAGCAATATTTACAGTTCTGCTTCTGACAAGCTTGGAACAATTGAAAATGATATGCAGACAATCAATGGAAATATCAGTAACGGGATTGCTTCTATCCAGAATCTGGTCGATTTAAATAATGAAGTGATTAACGATTTAAAAGCGATGACCGGCAATATTTCAAACGAAACGCTTGTCGCAGCTTTAAATAGTAAGATTGCTGATTTAGAAAGTCAAAATGCCAAATTGCAGGAACTCGTCAATTCTTTAAAAACCGGAAATGACAATATAGCAACTGCTTTAAATGGTGCTTCTACTGCACGTACACAATTAAACACACTTGTATCGCAGAGTAAACAGTCCTTGAGGGATTACCAGAACTCTATGGATCAGACATTGCTGCCGACTTTAAATCAGTCACTGGATACATTTTCTACACTAAGCGGAAATCTTTCCGCCACAATGAATGGAATTTCTCCTTCTATTACTCAGTTGAAATCCATCCTCGGACAGCTTGACAGCAGCTTAAAAGACAGTGCTTCGGTTCTTGACTCGACCGGCACTGCACTTCAGACAGTAAACGACAAGCTTTCCAGCCTCTCAACGGATTTAAAAGCTTTGCAGAGCTCCAGCGCATATCAGCAGTTTCTTTCTTTAAAAGGACTTGACTCAAACGGAATTGCTTCCTTTATGTCATCACCGGTAACTGTTGATACGGAGGTACTCTACGATGTGAAGAATTATGGTTCTGCCATGACGCCATTTTACACAAATCTGGCTCTTTGGGTAGGCGGACTGATTTTGGTTTCTATTTTCAAACAAGAGGTAGATTTTAATGAAGAAATTCCAAATGCAACTGCGACTCAGTGTTATTTTGGCCGTTTTCTTCTATTTCTAATCATCGGACTTGTCCAGAGTGTCATCGTATGTGCCGGTGATATCTGGCTTATTAAAACCCAATGCAATGAACCTGCCACTTTTATTTTCGCCGGAATGGTATGCTCCGTTGTTTACGTCAGTCTGATTTATGCAATGGCACTTGCATTTAAACACATTGGTAAGGCATTGTGCGTACTTCTGGTTATTTTGCAGATTCCAGGATCATCCGGTACATATCCAATTGAGATGATGCCTGCTTTCTTCCAAAATCTGCATCCACTCCTTCCATTTTCATATGGGATCAGTGCAATGCGTGAAGCTATTGCGGGAATGTATGCTCACAACTATCGTAGTAATTTATTGATCATGCTTGTATTCCTTGGAGTCGCATTTCTCATCGGTCTTGGACTTCGTCCTCTTCTGATGAACCTGAATTATCTGTTTGACCGCAGACTTGCTGTTACAGACTTGATGTTGTGTGAGACCTCCGGTACGGAACGAAACACTCAGCAAGTATCTATGATTTATAAAGCAATGCTCTATAATGAAGTTACGCGAAAAGAATTGAACGATAAGGCTGAAAAATTTGAACGCACTTATTCGAGACGAATCCGTCGTGGATTCAATTGCATTTTCATGCTAGCTTTTGTTTTTCTGATTCTGATGTTCAGTTTGGAATCTAAGCTTGTATTTTTAATTTTGTGGATTGTTTCCGTAGTTGTATTGGCATTTTACTTGATTATTATGGAATATATCCACGACAAAACACAGAAACAATTAGAACTTGCCAAGTTATCTGAAGACGAATTATTAAAACTTTTGAAGAAAGGAAATGAACGATCATGAGAAACATCCTGGAAATTTTTAAACGTGACATCGTGCGGATCAAAACAAATGTAATCGCATTGCTGGTCATCCTCGGAATCACGATTGTTCCGCCACTTTATGCATGGTTTAATATTGCCGCAAGCTGGGACCCTTATGGTAATACAAGCAGCCTAAAGGTTGCTGTTGCAAGCGTGGATGAGGGATATGAAGGGGATTTGATTCCTCTGAATATCAACATTGGTGACAATGTTCTTTCTGCTCTTCGTGAAAATACACAATTAGACTGGGTGTTTACTACAAAGGATAAAGCAACGAAGGGTGTAAAATCCGGAAAGTACTATGCCGCTGTTATCATTCCTGAAAATTTCAGTAAGGATATGATGAGCATTTTCTCAAGTGATATCGAAAATCCAAAAATTACTTACTATTATAATGCGAAGGAAAATGCGATTGCACCGAAGATTACCGACAAAGGAGCGAGTGCAATCCAAAAACAGGTCAATTCTGTATTTATTGAGACAATATCTGAAACTGCACTTGTGGCACTTCAGTCTGTATCTGATATGGCAGATGAAAGTGGTGCTGATGTAATTCTTAATAACCTTTTAAATAACCTGAGTGCTATTTCAAATGATTTGACTGCTGCATCCGGTACAATCCAGTCCTTTTCAACCCTGACCGGTTCTGCCAAAAATATGCTGGACACAACCTCAGAATTTTTAACTGAGTCAAAAACACATTCGGACAGCAACCTTGCTTCTTTGAAAAATACGAAAAATTCATTTTCCGACGTGAAAACATCTATCAGTGGTGCAACTGATGGAATTAACGCAGCAATTGCCGGAAGCCAGAGCTTTTATACACAGCTCTCTTCTATTATTGACGATGCGTTTGCATCACAGTCAGGAAGTACAGAAACACTTGCTAACACGTTAAATGGTCTGGGGGACAAGCTTACTCCAATCATCAATGGATATCAGACACTTAGCCAGGCATTCTCTGATTTGAGAAATACGCTTCCTGATGAATTGCCGAGTGGTATTGCAGATGAACTGGATTCTATTATCCGTCGTTTGAACAGTGCTGTTTCAACTCAGCAAAATTTGCAAAACAAGTTATACCAGTCTGCAAAGGATATACAGAATTCGCCAGCTAACATTGCCGCCGCAAAGGCTGAGCTGGATCAACTGATCCAAACAAGCAGCAACAGCCTTGTTTCCATAAAAAATGACTATGAAAATAATGTAGAAAATAGTTTGAATACTCTGTTTGATTCTCTTGGAACGACAAGCTCAACCATTTCTACTTTATTTACACAATTGGATACAACAGCAGATAATATCCATAAACTGTCAGGTTCTGCCTCTTCTGATCTTGCAAAGATTCAGACTACATTGTCAGACACCTCTGCACTGATCGACAAGACATCGAAAAGGATGAACACAACAATAGATCAGTTGAAGAAAATCAAAAGCAGCGGGGATTACAAACAGCTACAGCAGATTTTATCCGGAGACAGTGAAACAATTGCCAGCTTTTTATCTTCTCCTGTTACATTAAAAACACACGAAATTTATCCTGTGGCAAATTATGGTTCAGCAATGGCTCCATTCTATTCTGTCCTCTCCATCTGGGTAGGCGGTATTGTACTGGTTGCTATTTTAAAAGTAACTGTTTCGGCTTCTTCGACCGCCGGACTCAAAAACCTAAAACCATATCAGGTTTATCTTGGCCGCTATCCGATTTTCCTGATTGTAGGACTTTTACAGGCTACCTTAATCTGCCTTGGTGATTTGTATTATTTACAGATTCAATGTGAGCATCCATTTCTATTTTTACTGGCAGGATGGTTTAGCAGTATCGTATATGTAAATATCATTTACACGCTAACTGTCTCCTTTGGGGACATCGGCAAAGCAATCTGCGTAATCTTACTCGTAGTACAGGTTGCAGGTTCCGGTGGAACCTTCCCGATTGAGACTGCTCCTCCATTCTTTAGGGCTGTATATCCATTGCTGCCATTTGTACACAGTATGACTGCTATGCGCGAATGCGTCGCCGGAATGTATGGTTCCACTTATTGGATACAAATGGGGATTTTGGGAATTTTCCTGATTATTTCTTTGTTCTTTGGATTGGTATTGAGAAATCCGATTATCAAGCTAAATGATGCTTTTATGGAGAAATTAGAAAGTACACATTTGATTTAGAGAGCGAGGGGGAGCCAAAGGGGACGGGGTTAATGGCTTTTTTGCAAGCAAAAAAAACCATTAACCCCGTCCCCTCAGACTGTCCGATAAGTTACTTCTTCCCCATTTTATTCTGTGATGTTGTATAATAATAGTAACAGATTCTTATGAGAAGGA
>OLGY01000743.1_pt1 | contig 20407 bp, 13 predicted proteins | sample 1605951 | NCBI WGS metagenome assembly OLGY01 (sample SAMN03283280) | human gut metagenome | biome: human-associated habitat; material: feces | host: Homo sapiens | place: Peru | collected 2012
GCTCCTCAAAGTCCTGTATGCCTAACGGCAATCTTCTTTCTTGCATATCTTTATTTACATTCTATTAAATAAACATTGCCGGGAGTCTTAGATTACCAGCTTTGACATCCTTCACAAACTCCTCTATGAAATAGGGAGACTTGGAACCTGCAGTAGAATAGAACGGCAAAAGGAAATTGAGGAAGCCTTCTTCCACTTCCTTGTTGGGAAAGCCAAGTCGGTATTTCTTGAAACGCTCGTCGTAACCTTTTATAGTAAGGTAACCGCTCTGATATATCACAGGAATCGGATTGGTAGACATCGAATCAACGCTGTTTATAACGTCGGCAGATATCTGCTCCTTTGTGAGGTTCTCCAACTCGTAATGATGAAGTTTTAAGAGTTCTACAAGGAATGTTGGAGTACCGGTTTCAAACCAATATGCATCATACTCCAACTTTGACATTGTGTTTAGCACACTATACGGATTATATATTCCTATGCTGCCAGACTTAAAATGATACCCATCATAATTAATCCTCAACTCTTCAAGTGTCTCCTCTTCCGTCTTACCGGTAGCATCGCTCAGTTCTTCTATTCCCTCTTTGAAGTTAGCCTTCAGTTCCTTCTCCGTGATTCCACAGATACTGATAAAGCGGCTATCCATCGAGATGTCCATAAGATTGTTGAGGTCGCTGAACACGCTCACCTTGCCAAACTTAGTTACACCAGTAAGGAATGCAAATCGGATATATTTGTCCTGAGTTTTCAATACAGAGTAGAATGCCTTCAACTCATTACGATAGTTCTCCTGCAATTCCTTATCATGAAAGGTCTGCAAAATAGGTTTGTCGTATTCGTCGACAAGAATCACCACATTGCGTCCTTTCTTTTGGGCAGCACGCTCTACAACTCCCTTGAAGCGTAGAGCGAGTGTTGTTTCCGACTCAGACTTGCCATATTCCTTCTCCCAGTTGCACAGATAATCGTTGAGTATTGCATACAGACTGCCCTTCTCTCTGAAGTTGGCTGTATTCAAGTCGATGTGAAGGATGGGATATTCGAGCCAATCTTGCTCCAAATCGTATATAGCAAGCCCTTCGAAGAGTTCTTTCTTTCCGCTGAAATAGGCTTCAAGTGTTGATATTAGCAGACTTTTACCAAATCTCCTTGGACGGCTAAGAAAATAATACTGTCCCTCGTCAACAAGACGATATATCAACTTCGTCTTATCGACATACAAGAACTTATCTTTTCTCAGTTTCTCAAAATTCTGTATTCCTACTGGATATCTCATAATTACTCTTCCTTATAATAAGGTGCTTACTATGCTTATTAACTCTTTACTTCGTCAGATTGGCTATCGTAGCTATCATGGCGGCTATAGATGACATGCTTGTTCCGAGGCTCATAGTCTCTGCCACACTCATCTTGCGCTTCAGCTTGGCTGGCACTACAATCTCACAACCCGGCATTACGCGTGCACCATGGCTCACCTTGGCTACACGACCGTTCATATATATAATGTAGGCATGGTTCTTGACGGCATCGGATGCGTAGCCTCCTGCCTGGTCGATATAGTAAGAGGCGCGTTTGCCCTTCTCGTAGGCTACGGTATTGGCATACATAACGGCACCATTCACCTTGACAGTTCCGTTGTACTTAGGCACGATAAGGCGGTCGCCCTCACGCAACACTACGTCGGCATCGCTGCCAGGATGCTTCAAAGCTTCTTCGAGGTCGATGCCTACAGGATATTCGTCTGGCACATTGAACTTGGCAAGCTCGGCATTCTTGGCTCCCTCGGCAGCCTGCTGCAGACCGCCAGCATTGTTGCTGCTTGCCGAAAGCTGTAGCAGATTTTTCTGCAACTGTTCCTGCTGCATACGCAATACAGCACGCATACGCTCCTTCTCGGTCTCGTTGGCACGACGCATGAGGCGTGCTCCCTTGATATAAGCCAGTCCGTTGGAACCTCCCGACTTGCGGAACAGTTCGCTCAATCGTACATTGTCTTTAGGCAGTGTGTATACGCCGGCAAAAACAACCTCGCCCTCAACGCTCACATTCTGCTGCTCGCTGTAGGCAGGGCTGCGCATTACGTACACTTCGTCGAAGGGCATGAGCTTGAACTCGGGTTGTCCGTCTACAGCAAAGCCGTCCTTCAACGATACGGTAAAGGTCTGGGCTATAACCGAATCGGGACGCAGTGCCTTGGGGTCGGTGATACGTCGACTAATGTAGACATTGACAGACGAGGCACGATCGGTCAATCCGCCTGCCTGAAGCACGAAGTCTTCAACGGTCTCGTTCTCGGCATAGCGATAGGTGCCGGGATAGTTCACCTCGCCACGTATGGTAAGCGTGCGCTCCTGTATCTCCTCAGGACGAGTGGGAATGAAGAGCACGTCGTTCTCCTTCAATGGTATGTCGGCTACACGTCCGCTCATGATGCCTGCCACGTCAACGCGTATTGCCTCAAGCGAGCGGTCGGCCTTCATACGGTGCATAACGGCACGGGCAGTGAAGGCTTTCTCTGTGACACCCTCAGCCTGGTCAAGGAGTGTGCGCACGCTGTTGACATGCTCGCCAAGATTGTACTTGCCGGGACGGAACACGGCACCACGCACCTCGACGGTGTTGGCAAAGCGAGGCAGGATAGAGTCTACCTCAACCGAGTCGCCATCGGCTATGTGGAAACTTGCAAAGTCAAACTCACCAACGTTATATACCGAATATTCGCGGCCTGTCTTACGATTGACACGCACAGCCTTGGTGTAGGCATCGCCCGTGAACGAACCTGCATATTTGAGAAGCGAAGCTACCGACTCGTTCTTCTTCATCTCGTAGAACATAGGACGCTTCACCTTGCCCGAAATATTGACAAGACAGTCGTAGGGTTCTACAACGATTACGTCGCCTTCGGCAAGACGCACGTTGCCCGTAAGACGACCGTTGAGAATGTAGTCGTAAATGTCGACAACGGTAACGAGTCGACCGCTACGATACACCTTGATGTTACGCAATGTACCAAGTTCGTTGGTGCCTCCTGCCATGTAAAGGGCGTGGAACACTGTGGCGAATGCTGACAGAGTATATGTGCCTGGCAAACGCACCTCGCCCATGACATTGACCATAATGGTGCGTGTCTGACCTACCGTAAGGCGCACGCGGCTGCTTGTATAGCGACTGCCAAGCGTAGCACGCAGGCGGGCATTGGCCTGTGCCACGGTGAGTCCTGACACCTGAACGGGTCCGTAGCCCTCAATAGTGACGTCGCCATCGGGCGATACGGTACATTGCTCGGTCTTCTGCGACGCTCCGTAGATGTCAATAATTACGGCATCGCCGGGACCAAGACGATAGTTCTGAGGTGTGGCTATGTTCATATTGGGCTCAAACGAAAGAAGCTTGCTATTGAAGATGTCGCGACCGAAGACACGGTTTTTGCTTTTTGCCAATGAGTCCTTATCGCTACTGACCATTGCAGCCATTTCTTTCTGAAAGTCGACATACTCCTCATCGTTGTCGTCGTAGGTATGGGTATAGCTGCGGTCGGGCTGCGCCTTAACTCGCTGCGAAGAATATTCGGCAGCCTCAGCATCAGCCTTCTTGCCATAGTCATTGCGTGTCTTGCCATTATTGGTGCGCATACGTGAGGCGTCACTGCCGTTCTTGGAACCCACCGAGCTCATTGAGCCTTGATTCATCTGGCTCTCGTACTTGGTTCGCACGCGATGTATCTGAGATATGTCGACTCCACGCTGCATGAGTTTGGTTACTATCTGGGCATTTGACGTGCCGGCAGCATGCTCCTTGGCTACAAACGCCATAACCTGGTCGTCGGTCATCGACTGTGCTGCTACCGCCAAAGGCATCAGAAAAGCGAGCAATATGTATACTATGTATCTTCTCATCATATATTAATAAGTAATTTATTTGCAAAGTTACGGAATTACAGAAAATAAACAATGAAAAAGGAGGGGATTTTACACAAAAGAGGGTGTGTCAAGACACACCCTCTACAAAAGTTTGCTGTTTTTATTCTTGCTGCACGTCGGACGGGAATCCGCCGTTCCTATATTATCTGCGACGCAGAGTCTTAGGCATGTTACTGTCGATGCGCTTCAGAGTGACGCCCTTGCCATACGACTTGCCCTGCGATGTTGTCTGTACAGAGTCTGAGCCAAGAGCACGTGTGCCGCGACTTGTGACACGCTCGCAGTCGAACGTTATGTACTCGTCAACATTGATGCCTTCCATAACTCCGTTGAACAGATCCTGCTTCTCTTTAGAGTCCCATCCGAGGAAGAAGCCGGAGGTATCAGAATTGCCATTGGCATCAAGAACGTATCGTAATCCGCTATTGATATACTCTATATTGATGTTGCCAGTACGCGGGTCGATATACCACTTGAATCGACTGATATTGGTGTCGCCATTGTCGGCATAGTCGGTCTCGTAACCTGTACCGTTGCACGACTTGGAAGTGTACTGTGTAAAGGTGAACTCTACATCGAAGTAAGCTGTATACCACTGACCATCATCTTCTTTAAAATCGCTCTTGGCATTACCGGTCCATGTGCCATTGAGGGTGCGAGCCATAGATACAAGCTGGTCGTCGCCATAGTTGAATGGTTTGTCGTACCAGTCGTAGTCGTCATACCAGTCGCCATAATAGTCGTCATACCAATAATCGTCGTCGGTATCGCAACTTGTGAACATTGCCGGTGTCAATGCCAACATTACCATTGTAAGGAAAGTATAAATTCGTTTCATAATGTATGTGTTTTAATTGTTTTCTGATGCAAAGATAGAAAAACATAATAATACTGCAACGTATAAAATCCATAATAGTAAGTAGGGAAATCCCTATTTGCTACTAATTGAGCCATAAAAACGACATTACAGTTGTCTATGTAGATAATAATGTATAAATTTGCCATATACATATTATATATACAATAATCAAAAAACATAAAGACATGAAAGTATTTCAAAGTTCTGTTGTACGCGCATTGTGCGCTATAATAGTAGGAGCGCTGATTGTGAAATATCGCGAACTTACAGTGACATGGATAACAATAGCCATAGGCGTGCTTTTCTTCCTGTCGGGAGTGTTCTCGTGCGTGGCATATTTCATTGCACGTGGCAAGAGCAGCGACGTGCAGGTGTTTGACGCTGACGGCAGACAGATTACGGGACTGAGACCAACATTCCCTATCGTTGGACTGGGCAGCCTCATCCTGGGACTAATACTCGCACTGATGCCAAACACGTTTGTGCAGAGCCTGATGTATATACTCGCAGCTATGCTGATATTGGGAGCTGTGACACAGATGGTGAATCTTGTGGCGGCTTCGCGCATGGCACGCATCGGATTCTACTATTGGATTATGCCAGCACTGACTCTGCTTATAGGCATTGTGGCAATAGTTTCACCGTCGTCGATTGCGTCAGCTCCGCTGTTCGTAATAGGTTGGGCTATGATTGTATACGGTATTGTCGAGCTGACCAACGCCATTAAGCTGCACCGCCTGCGCAGCAATTTCGAGCGCAGCGTGAGCACTACTGTAGAGGATGAAAACCAGCAAGCACAAAAGGCAGAAAACCAACAATAGGGATTTTCCCACCCGCGTTTAGGGAAAATCCTTTTGCCAGCCCATAATGTGTATGTACCTTTGCAAGTGTAAAAAGAAAACATTTGTCGAACAATATAAAACATATACATTATGAAAAAGCTGATTTCCATACTAATGCTTCTGATGGCGTTCACAATGTCGTCAAACGCTATGAGTTATGAGCAGGCACGTCAGCAGGCCCTGTTCCTGACCGACAAGATGGCTTATGAGCTCAATCTGACCAACGACCAGTATGAGGCTGCATACGAGATAAACCTCGACTACCTTATGAGTGTAAACACTGTCGACGACCTGTATGGTGCCTACTGGCGCTACCGCAATCTCGACATGAGCTACATTCTGCTCGACTGGCAGTATCGCGCCTTCTGCGATGCAGCCTACTTCTATCGTCCGCTGTACTTCAACGCTGGCTACTGGCACTTCGGCATATACGCCCGCTACCCGCACCGCGACTACTTCTACTTCGACCGCCCGACTGTGTACATCAGCTATTGCGGCGGCCACTCATGGAGCATGAACCGCGGACGCTCATGGTATCACGGCCGTAGCTATGGTCCGCGTCGTGGTGACAACCACTTCGGAATGCGCGACGGATTCGACCGCGGCGACTACGGACGCGGCAACAGACAGTCGTTCGGCTCACGTGGTAGCAGCACACGCACTACTGTAAAACGCTCGTTGACCGACAACAATACAAGTCGTGGACAGTTTGATTCAAGTCGTGGACAGTTTGGATCGCGTCGTGGAGGTGACGACCTATACGGCACACCGCGCAACACGTTCACACGCCCCAACTCTTCGAGCCAATCCAATCAGTCAAGACCGTCGTTCGGCAACAGCAGCCGCAACAACAGCTCGTCGTTCGGAGGAGGTTCACGTTCAAACAACAGCTCGTCGTTCGGCTCACGCAGCTCGTTCGGCAGCTCACGCAACAATGGAGGCTCGTCGTTCGGTAGCGGCAGTCGCTCTAACGGTGGAAGCAGAAACAGCAATGGCGGCGGAAGCCACGGCTCATTCGGAAGCCGTCGCTAACATAACGCTATCATACACAGCTCAACAACAAAATATATAAAGGTTGAAAATGAAGTGTGAGGATGTCAAAACCATAATGTTTTGAACATCCTCATCTTTTATGTATACACGACACATCCAATAAAAAAAACAAATAAAAATCGACAAGAAGCGGGTTTATATGAAAAATAAATGGTAATTTTGTAAGTACAAAAATCGGAAAATGTTTACAACTATACTGCTTTTAATTATCCACTAAGTTATGGATTCACTATTTATATTACAATACACCTGCCTGCTTGTATTCGCAATGATTATGTTGCAGCTGATAGTGTCACGACTATACCAGACTTCAACAACTATACAATACGAGAAGTCGCGACTGTTGCTTATTGCGGCAATGATAGTATTGGTGACGCACTATGTGCTGCAGATTAAATTCAAGCTGCGAGCCAACGACAACAACGTAGGCACCGTATTCAATATGCTTTTCTATCCTATAGCCAACTATTTTGTGGCTTGCTCGATAATACAGATACAAAGTTCACGAAAAACCACACGGCGTTATGTCATAATAGGCTTACTGGCATGCCTTGCAATAGTGGGTGTGTTCGGTACGGGATGGATTGTCACTGGCAGCATGGCACTTGGCTATTTCAGGCACATAATGTTCGGTATATTCGCTATCAGTATGATATATTTCATTGTTTCGCCTACCATTATACTAAGACGCACCACACATCGTATCAACGACGAGACGGGCGGCGATATCTCTCCATACGACCGCTATGTTTCGTCAAGCTATAGAATGCTGTGTATGTTGGCGCTATCGATGATTTTCGCCATAACATGGCGACCTGCATTGTTTGTTGTAGGTCCGCTCATATTGCTCGCAATATTTCTGTTTGTCTCAAGTTTCGTGGCGCTGGGCTTCAATATGGCTTCAGTGAAAGACGTTCTGGACGAAGACGATGCAAACAACACGGCAACCGACAACATAAGCCAAGATATCATAAACGACGACCCGACAACGGTATCAGCACAACAAGCCGAACAAATAAGCGAAATACTGGCACAATGGGTAGCCGACGGCGGATTTCGCGACACATCAGCCAACATCAGCAAGCTGGCCAAACAGACACGTATATCGCGCATACGACTGAGCCAATACTTCGACCAACAGCTCGGCTTCACGTTCCGTGTATGGCTGTCGGGCATACGCTTTGCCGAAGCACAACGGCTAATCCAGGTACACCCCGAATACAACAACGACACAATATCGGTATATTGCGGTTTCTCATCGCGTAGCCAGCTGTACAAGATATTCAACGACAACACGGGCATGTCGCCACGCGAATGGCGAGAAATGCAGAGTAAAAGTACTACAATATAATTGTTGTTAAACTTGTTTTGCGTTATTTTGCCAATTAAAGCGAAAATTGTAATTTTGCATATTGACGAGTAGACAAGGAGATTGGCTTTCCTTGACAATCGTTGAATACACCCGAAGATTACAGAACAATTCATTTATAAGATTTTATAATAATTATGGCAAAGAAAGCATTATTGATGATCCTCGACGGATGGGGCATCGGCCAGCATGGCAAGGGAGACGTTATCTACAACACACCGACTCCTTATCTCGACTATCTCACAGCTGTTAGTGCTCACTCACAGCTCCTCACCTGCGGCGAAGACGTAGGTCTGCCCGCAGGACAGATGGGTAACTCGGAGGTAGGCCACCTCAACATCGGTGCTGGTCGCATCGTTTATCAGGACCTCGTAAAGATCAACCGCGCATGCAAGGACGGTTCTATCCTCCAGAACAAGGAAATCATTAACGCTTACAGCTACGCTCAGAAGACTGGCAAGAAGCTCCACCTCATGGGTCTTACTTCTACCGGCGGCGTACACTCTTCACTCGACCACCTCTTCAAGTTCATCGAAATCGGCAAGGAGTATGGTCTGAAGGACGTATATGTACATTGCTTCATGGACGGCCGTGATACCGACCCGAAGTCGGGCAAGGGCTTCATCGAGCAGGTACAGAAGTGCTGCTCTGACAATGGTGCACACATCGCAAGCATCGTAGGCCGTTTCTATGCAATGGACCGCGACAAGCGTTGGGAGCGCGTCAAGGAAGCTTACGACCTGCTCGTTGAGGGCAAGGGCAAGCAGTCGGCTGATATGGTTCAGGCTATGCAGGAAAGCTACGACGAGGGCGTGACCGACGAGTTCATCCTCCCTATCAACAACTCTACCGTTGACGGTACAATCCAGGAGGGCGACGTTGTCATCTTCATCAACTATCGTAACGACCGTGCCAAGGAGCTTACCGAAGTGCTCACACAGAAGGACTACACCGAGGCTGGCATGCACACTATCAAGGATCTGCAGTACTACTGCATGACTCCGTACGACGCTTCGTTTGAGGGTGTACACATCCTCTTCCCGAAGGAGAACGTAACAAACACTCTCGGCGAATACCTCGCTGCCAACGGCAAACGTCAGCTCCACACTGCAGAGACAGAGAAGTATGCTCACGTAACATTCTTCTTCAACGGTGGTCGTGAAACACCGTATGAGGGTGAGGATCGTATCCTTGTTCCTTCACCAAAGGTTGCCACTTACGACTTGAAGCCGGAGATGAGCGCATACGAGGTTAAGGACAAGCTCGTTGGTGCTATCCAGACTCAGGAGTACGACTTCATCGTTGTCAACTTCGCCAACGGCGACATGGTAGGCCACACTGGTATCTACAATGCTATCGCTAAGGCTGTTCACGCTATTGACAACTGCGTTAAGGAGGTTGTTGAGACTGCTAAGGCTAACGATTACGAGACTATCATCATCGCCGACCACGGCAATGCCGACCACGCTCTCAACGATGACGGTACTCCTAACACAGCCCATTCATTGAACCCGGTTCCATTCATCTACGTTACTGACAACAACTCAGCTACAGTTAAGGACGGTCGTCTGGCTGACGTTGCTCCTTCTATCCTCCACATTCTCGGAATGGAGCAGCCTGCCGATATGACTGGCGAGAACCTCATTGAGGACAACAAGTAATCAACGGATTTACTAAATACAAAAAAACTGGCAAGCAACCAATTGGTCGACTTGCCAGTTTTTTATTTATACATTTTTACTTCACAATCAGCTTTCCATTCACGCTGGTAACGTTGTATGTCTTGCCCTTTTGGGTCTTGAAGCGTACGGTCTGGTCGCCATAACGAACCTCGCAAGGCTCACCTGCACCTGAATAGACAGTAGCCTTAGTCAGCTTGCCACCGTTCCATACTATGCCTACGGTGAAGTTGCCACGGGCACGTAGACCCTCGATTGTTCCTTCAGCCCAAGCATCAGGCAAAGCAGGCAACAGATGGATGAATCCCATGTGACTCTGCATAAGCATTTCGGTCACACCTGCTGTTCCACCGAAGTTTCCGTCAATCTGGAATGGAGCGTGAGTGTCCCACAGATTGTCGAGCGTACCATTCTTAAGCAGGTTGCCATAGAGTTTATAGGCATGGTTGCCGTCGTGCAGACGTGCCCACTGATTGAGTTTCCATCCCATTGACCATCCTGTAGCGCCGTCGCCACGATGCTCAAGCACTACACGCGAAGCCTTTGCAAGCTCAGGAGTAGTGACAGGCGAAACGGTATGACCCGGATGCAAACCGAACAGATGATTGACATGACGATGCTCGTCCTTAGGATCATCAATGTCGCGCGACCATTCCATAAGCTGTCCGTAACGGCCTATCTGATAAGGAGCGATGTGCTTCAACGCATCTTCCCACACACGGCGGTCCTTGGCGTCGCGACCGAGTATCTTGCTCGCCTCAATAGCATCCATAAGAATCTCGCGCACCACAGCGTGTGCAAACGTAGCGCCCTCGTCAACCGGTCCGTGTTCGGGCGAAGTAGAAGGCGCAGCTGTATATACTCCATCCTTGCGATGCCACAGATAGTCGGCAGCAAAGTCGGCACTACCCTTGATTATGTCGTAAGCCTCGTTGGCAAGGAACCGGCGGTCGCGTGTGTAGTCGTAGTAGTTCCACATGTGTGTAGCAAGCCACGGACCTGCAAACGGAGAGAAGTTCCACGACATATCCTCGCTCGACAACGGCGATGTGAATCCGAAGATGTTGGCAGAAACAGATGTTGTCCATCCACGTGTACCGAAGTAAGCCTTGGCAGTAACCTCACCCGGCTTGATGAGTGTGCGGATGAAGTCGAACAACGGCTGTTCGCACTCGCTGAGGTTGGTCTGGCATGCCGGCCAGTAGTTCATCTGCAAATTGATGTTGGTGTGATAGTCGACACGCCAAGGTCCGTCAACGTTGTTGTGCCATACACCCTGCAGGTTGGCTGGCATATTGCCCGGACGCGACGAAGCGATGAGCAGATAGCGGCCGAACTGATAGTAGAGCTGTTCGAGATAGAAGTCCTTCTGACCGCGACGATAGTTGCTGAGTCGCTGGTTGATGGGCATGTCCTTGACGTTGGCTGTAGCATTGTTGATATTGAGCTTTACGCGGTTGAACAGACTTGCGTAGTCATTGTAGTGCTCCTTGAACAACGACTCATAGCCCTTGGCAACAGCCTGGTCGACCCACTGACGTGTTGTAGACTCTGGATTGACACCTACATAAGCCTTTGCATCGTCGAAATTGGGATTGTAGTTGGGCTTGTAATCAGTGTCAGCAGTGATGATGAACACCACCTCGTCGGCACCCTTGACTGTGATTTTGCCGTTGTGATTGTCGACTGAACCACCCTTTGCCACAGCCTTCATACGTATGCAATACTGCATATTATTATTGTCGAGACGGGCATTCCACAAGAGTTCGTCGTTGCCTTCAGCCTTCATTTCACCCTCTGAAACAGGATTCTTGGCATACGAGAGCACGAGGTTCTGCTTGCCAGGACGTGAAGCCTTGAAGCGTACAGCCATCACGTTAGCAGGATAGCTGACGAAGTATTCGCGTGTATAGCTCACGCCGTCCTTGGCAAACGACACTACAGCCAGAGCCGAGTCGATAGATAGTGAGCGGCGATAGCCCGTCATGCCCACCTCGCTAAGTCCGGTCTCAATGTACAGTTCGCCTGCTGTGGTGAAGCTACCAAAGCGGAAAGGTTTCTCTGCATCAGCCTCGTAAGGCACAGGACTGTTGAAGTTCTTGCGTGTGAGCAACTCAGCCTTCTTCAAGTCGTTGTCGACAAAAGCCTGACGGATGTCCTTGATGACACCAGCCGACTGCTTGTTGACATCCCAGTAGTAGCGTGCTCCCTTGCTGGTGTTAGGTCCGCCACGCCAGAGTGTCTTCTCATTGAGAGTGATACGCTCAGCAGGAACAGAACCCATGATATTGGCACCTATCGAGCCATTGCCTATAGGCAGCGACTGCGACTCCCACTCCTGGTCGGGATTCTTAACGACATCACCAGCTCTTTCAGGCTTGTTTTCGCCCTTCCACATTTGCGGATTGCCGCCATACCACACGGCCTGTCCACGCATGGTAGCCGGGGTATCAAACCAGTAGTTAAGCCCGTGCTGGGCCATTGATGTTGATGTTGATGCTGCAACGAGTGCAGCGGTGTAGAGAAATTTTTTAAGCATTTGTATTTGGTTTATTAATATCTTCCTGTCTCACCAACGATTTCCTTGACGCTGTTAACGAAGTCACGGTCAGCCTTCAACGATTCGATGGTCATCGGCATACGATAACGCCAGTAATGGAACGGATTGGCAGGTACATTGATGCGCTCGCCGGTAGGATCGGCCTGACGTATGCGTTCGTCTGTGGCAAGCCAGTCCTGCAACTGCACTATGCACAACATCGACGGGGTCTGCATCTGGCGCACTATTATCTCACGTGCCAGCCATCCTGGCAGCGGATGAGGTGCTGCGCCGGTATGATAGAGTACCGACTCGTAGTAGTCTTGCGCCACCTCATGATCTTCGTTCCACCACAGACGCAGCGTAGGCATGTCGTGCGATGAGAAGAGGCAAACCGAGCGGTAGGGATATTTCGACAGATCGGCGAAGCGTACGCCATACTCCTTGGGCATAGTCTGTACGTTGAGCGAGAGGATGCGCAGGTCTTTCATAACCCAGTCTACGCTCTCGGGCACCATACCGAGGTCTTCGGCACACACAAGCATACGTGTGGCCTGCACCAGTCGGGGCAGTTTCTTCATAGCCTCACGATACCAGAACATGTTGTGGCGACGATAGTAGAAGTCGTCATAGAGTCGGTAGAAGCGCTGCTTGTCGTCGTCGCTGAGCGCAGCATAGGCAAAGGTGAGATGTGCCGTGATGCGCGGATGATAGAGATAATTGCGCTTGCGGTCGCGCACGAACAGCACGTTCTCGATGAGCTTGTACAATCCGTCGCGCAATGCAATATCGGCAGCGGAGTCCTTGCCTGCAAAAGCAGCCTGCACCTTACGCTCGGTGTCGTATTCGGGACGCATTCTGAAGGTGCCGTCTTCGGCAACGGGTTGCAGATACTTTTCGGCTACATCCAAGGCACGTTCGCCGAAGATGCGCTCCAGCACCCACTTGTTGATGAACGGACGTGTATGTCGCTCCTCATCAAACTCAAATCCGTAGCTGCCTATCTCTGCCTTGGTCATTGGCAGAGCCGGCGAGAACTGTCCGAGCAAAGCATGTACGCAGTCTACCGGAATGTCCCATATACGGAAGAATCCGAGCACGTGGTCGATGCGATAAGCATCGAAATACTTAGCCATATTGCGGAATCGGCGCACCCACCACTGACATCCGTCGGCAAGCATACGGTCCCAGTTGTATGTAGGGAATCCCCAGTTCTGTCCGTTGGCAGCGAAAGCGTCTGGTGGTGCACCTGCCTGTCCGTCAAGATTGAAGTAGTGCGGTTCGAACCACACATCGCATCCTGTACGGTCAACACCGATTGGAATGTCGCCCTTTAGGATTACGCTGCGAGCCATAGCATGCTCGTGTGCGGCACACATCTGCTGGTCGAGCTCAAACTGCATATAGTAGAAGAAGGCAAGCTTCTTGTATGCCTTGGTGCGCGGATTGGAGAGTTGTCCACGCTCGGCTTCCGTCCATTCACGATGGCTGGGCCAAGTATTGAAGTCGGCTGTGCCGTATGCGTCGCGCAGATAGCTGTACTGTGCGTATGGCACGAGCCAGTATTCGTTGTCGCGGAAGAACTTCTTGAAGGCTGCCGAACGCATGGTGCGCTCGCTCTCCTGCTCAAACATGAGGTGCATGTACTGCTCCTTGGCACGTATCACGCGCTCGTAGTCTACGGTCGGGAGTGCGTTGAGCTCCTGGCGCAACGCTTCAAACTCTGCCTGCTGCTTGGCATCTGCCAGAGGCGGCAACTGGCGCAGGTCGACGTATATAGGGTTGAGTGCAAAGATGCTTATGCACGAATAGGGATAGGAGTCGGTCCATCGGCGCGTCGTGGTAGTGTCGTTGATGGGCAGCAGCTGCAGCACTCGCTGACCGGTGTCAGCCACGAAGTCGACCATTGCGGCAAGGTCGCCGAAGTCGCCTATGCCGAAGCTGCCTTCGGTGCGCAATGAGAACAGCGGCACGAGTGTTCCGGAGAGGCGTCGGTTGCACATGGCAAAGAACGACTGGTCTTCTTCGATTACACACACGTCGCCTGCAGCCATTGCATCAAGCTTCAGCGTGCGGTTGTCGCATGTCTCCCACATCACCTTGCCGTCGGTGCTGACGGCTATAAACTTGTATTCCAATCCCTTCATTGGCACAGCCTCAGCGCCTTTATTGGCTGGCTGGGGCACACCGAGGGCGTTGGCGTTGAGGTCAATCTGCCATTCGTTGTAGTTATGCTCGTGCATCGGCAGGGCGTGGTCGGTGTTCCACTCGCCCATCGAGGCATGTTCGCCTACTATGGCAAGCCTTTCGCCCAGTCTGAGCTGAGGCGCACGCACTATCAGACGCACCGTACGGCTGTATGCTGAGCGTCCTACCGAGTGGCGCGGATGACGGTTGATGCAGTCGGTATATGCCGATGTATACAGATAGGAGTCGTGCGGAATCTCGTTCCAGCGGTTGTTTACTGTTATGTTTGTAGCCCCACCCATGTTGAGGTCGAGGCGGTGGGTCACGGTGATCCATTCCCGACTCAGTTCCTTACCGGCGTTGCTGAGCGAGAAATAATAGTCTATATGCGGATTGGCTGCAGCGTCAATGTTGTTCAGAGTGTACTGCCAGCGACGTCCGTCGGCAGTCGACATGCCGAATACGGCAGTCTTCTCCTGTCCGTCTTCGGTCGGCACAATGACGTTGAGCAACAATTCTTCGCCAAAAGAGGTGTTGTAATTAATATTAAATTGAATGGTCATTACAGTTAAGGTTCTTGTGCCGCGTGGACACTGGTTATAGTTTTAATTGGTTCAAAATTAGTAAAAAAATTGCATACTATAATAAAAAAATCGGATTTTTTTCAACACAAACAAGGCCCGAATAGCACAATCCGCTGTGAATGAGTGCTATTCGGGCCTTTTATGTTTTCTATAAGAGTCGCTTGTGTCGGAGTATTATCCACGACATGGCGGAGATGACAACGGAGATGAGCAGCGCTATGAGGAATCCGAAACGGCTGTCCTCCATACCGTTTATAAGGTTCATTCCGAAGAACGAAGATATAAGCGTAGGCAACATCATGATGATTGACACGGACGTAAGGGTACGCATCACGGTGTTCATGTTGTTGTTGATGATGCTGGAGTAGGTGTCCATCGTCGACTCAAGAATGTTCGAATAGATGTTGGTAGTCTCGCGTGCCTGCGACATCTCGATGTTAACGTCTTCGATAAGGTCGGCATCCAACTCGTCCACCTGCAACTTGAACTTCAGCTTCGACAGCAGCGTTTCGTTGCCACGTATGGACGTAACGAAGTATGTGAGCGAGTCCTGCAGTCGCGACAGGGCGATAAGCGACTCGTTGTTGACGTTGTGGTCGAGGTTGTGCTTTGCCTTTTCGATGAGGGTGTTTATCTGCTTCAGCCGCTTCAGATACCATACTGCCGACGAAAGGAAGAGTCGGAAAATCATGTCGACATAGTCGGTGAATCCCTCGCCTCGCTTCTGCTGGTACGACACAAAGTCGATCATCATGTTTGTCTCGTAATAGCACACAGTGATAGTGACATCGCGCTTGTGTATGATACCAAGCGGCACAGTGGTGTATGGCGTACGCGAGCGTATCTCCTTGACATACGGTATACGAAGAATGATGAGCATCCATCCGTCGTCATACTCGTAGCGCGCACGTTCGTCGGCATCGCTGATGTCGGAGAGGAAATAGTCGGGTATGTTGAATTTGTCTTCCAGAAATTGCTGGTCTTCGTCTGTCGGACATGTTACCTGTATCCAACAGTTGGGCTGCCATTCGTCGATGGTCTTAAGTGTAGAGTTTGTATTCCAAAATGTTCTCATAAAGATAGGTCTCCATGGGTTAAAACAATATGTGGGAGACCAGCCGTTATGAGTTGCTGTCCTCCTGCACTACAAATTCATATTTTCCGCGTGATAGTCGTCCATATATTGCGTATATATTGATTTTCGGCTGCAAAGGTATATAAAAATGGCGAATAAGCGTACTTTACTTCTACATTATTTGCACAATCGTAGTCAATTTTTACACAAATGAAACATTGCCAAAACTTTTTTCGAAGCTTGCTTGTGTAATTTGAGTTTTTCTAATACCTTTATCGCATTATACTACAAATGGGGTTATAACGAAACACTGAATACAAAAAGAAACATATATGAAAAAGAAAATTCTGCTGACAACAGCTACTGTCGTCATCCTACTTGCAGCCGTGCTGACTGCCGGCTCGTTTTACCTGGTAAACTTTGCTCTGGTGGATGCCAACCGACACCGCGACAGCAACTTCAACAGGGCTATGACAAACTATCCCGAACTGCGACCGTGGATAGACAGTCTGAAAGCCGAGGGCGCGCTCAGCGACACATTCGTAGTGATGCCTACCGGCGAACGTGCTCACGCTCTGTATGCACGCTCTACAAAGGCGCATGGCGCAACGGCTATTCTGGTGCATGGCTATACCGACAACGCCACGTCGATGCTTATGATTGCCCGAATATACAACCGCTACATGAACTACAACATACTGCTGCCCGACCTGCACGGACATGGACAGAGCTATGGAAAGGACATACAGATGGGATGGAAGGATCGCCTCGACGTGATGCACTGGATTGACATTGCACCTGGAATTTTCCGTACACCTGCCGACTCAATGCGCCTCGTGGTGCACGGCATATCTATGGGTGCTGCCACTACGATGTGCGTAAGCGGTGAGCAGACGCCCAAGTATGTGAAGTGCTTTGTTGAGGATTGCGGCTACACAAGCGTTTGGGACGAGTTCGCCCACGAACTGAAAGGGCGTTTCTCACTGCCCGAGTTTCCGCTGCTATACACAGCATCGTGGGTAGTGCAGATGAAATACGGTTGGTCGTTCAGCGAGGCGTCACCGCTCAAGCAGGTGGCTAAGTGCAACAAACCGATGCTATTCATTCACGGCGACAACGACACTTACGTGCCTACGGCTATGGTCTATCCGCTCTACGAGGCCAAGCCTCAACCCAAACAGCTTTGGATAGCGCCCGGAAGCAAGCATGCCCTCTCCTATCGCGACCATAAATCGGAATACATAAGAAAGGTTACGGAGTTTGTAAGCAAGTGGAACGGGGCGGAGAATTGAAAATTGAGAGGTGAGAGGTGAGAGTTGAAGAGAGTGAGAGTTGAGAGTTGAGAGTTTTTAGTACATGCAAATATTGTATTGGCGGTAAGAAATTGTTACAAACGAAAATCTGATTCTATAGATTTCACTGGCGGTTTTTATCGTCCACGACAGCGATTAGGACACCTCAAAACATCAAAATGACTTAATACAGATTTGCTTTACACGGTTTTAACAATTCAAAAACAGTGTAAAGCAAATCTGTATTAAGTCACCCCACCCTCGTACTATTACTCGGCAAGCATAAACTTCTGTGCATCCTCACCCTCAATACCGTTCTGCTTAAGGATGTCGGCAAGCGAAGCGTAGTTCTTGCGGAATGTCTCCACTATCTGCTTCTGCTTCTCGGGATTGTAGGTCATTGCTATTCCGGCAGACTCCATAGTTCCGAGTGGCTCGGCAAACACGATGCCCGGGTTGTGATATTTCACGGCAATGCAGTTCTGCTGAATATGACGGAACTTGCCGATGAGTCCGTCTGTCAGAACGGGGGCATCCTTGGCATAGACCACTTCTATAGTCTTTGCCTTCGAGCAGTCGGTCTCCGGAATGTCAACCATCAAGCTGAGGTTGTTGCCGTCGTATTCAAAATCGGTCTGCTTTCCGTCCACTACGACCTTCTCAGGCACTGCCGACGCCACGAGCTTCAAGCGGTATTGGCGGTGTGCAGGCATTCCGCTGTACTCCCCTTTACGTGCTCCTATCTTAACGCACAATGTGCCTTCGGCTGAATGTGTGGCAGACAGCAAGGTGGAGGCATAAGCTGTGGCATACTGCTTGTCGTTGCCGTTGTCCTCATACATTACGAACTGTGCATCTACGTTGCCCGGATATACCGTCACGGTGACAGCCTCGTCATTACGGCGCAGGTTCTTCACGTCGCCATATTGCGGAATTATGCTGCCTGCCTTGACGTATATAGGATACTCGTCGAGCAGGAAGCGACGCTCAACCGTCTGTCCGCCCTTCAGCATTGTGCCCGATGAGAGTTCATACCAGTCGTTGCCTGCCGGCAGCCACACCTTCTGTAGCGACACGCCGTCGTTCATAGGCTGCGTGATAGGATAGACCAGATAGTTGTCGCCGAACATATACTCATTGCGGTTGGTGTAAGCCTCCTGCGCATCAGGATAGTCGTAATACATCGGTCGGCACAAAGACACACCGGTGTCGTAGGCATGGCGCGCCATAGTATATATATAAGGTGCAAGCGAGTAGCGCTGCTTGATGATGTCGCGAATGATGTCGCGCTCCTTGTCGGCAAACACCCACGGCTCCTTGTTAAGCCCTGCATTCTTTGTAGAATGGGTGCGCAGAATGGGGCTGAAGGCTCCGAACTGCATCCAGCGTATGTACATCTCGGGATTGATAGAGTCGGCTCCCATGTGTCCGCCGATGTCGTGGCTCCAATAACCGTAGAGCACGTTGGAGGCGGTAGAGTTGTAGTAAGGCTGGAAGTCGAGCGATTTCCAGCTGATGATGGCATCGCCCGAGAATCCTATCTGATAGCGGTGGTTGCCCAGTCCGCCCCAACGGTGATAGAGCATCGGACGTGTGTCGTGATGTCGCTCCATGTCGGTGAATGTGGTATAGTTAATCCACCAGGTATTGCTCAGACGCGGAAATTCCTTGTCGTTTTCCCACTGCTGCCAGTCGAGCCACCAGAAGTCGATGCCGTCACGTTCCATCGGACGTAGAATCTTGTCGTACCATCCCTGCATGAATCTCTTTGACGAAGCGTTCCATGCGATGTCCTTCTTATCGGCAGGATTCATGCCCATCCATCGCGCCATGTCGTCATATCCTTCTTCATAATACTTTATGCCGTCGGCGGGATGGAGGTTTACGGTGGTCTCGAGTTGCTGCTGCTTTGCCCATTTCAGGAAGCCCTTTGGCGATGGGAAGAGTCGTTTATTCCACGTATATCCGGTCCATCCGCCACGTCCTTCCTCCGTGTAGTGCCAGTCCATGTCCACTACGAGCACGTCCATCGGGATGCTGTAAGAGTGCATCTTGCTGACGAGCTGGCGCAGTTCGTTGTCGCTATATCCCCAATAGCGCGACCACCAGTAGCCGAACGCATAGCGCGGCGGCAGCGGTTCCTTTCCTGCGAAGACCGTAAAGTCGTGCAGAGCCTTCTTATAGTCGTTGCCGTATGCGAGGAAATACATGTCCTGTGTCTTGCCCTCGTTGGGACGATGCTCCACCCACTGCCAGTCGCTGTTGTCGAAGACGTAGCCCTCGGAATCGTCTATCAGAGTCCAGCCACTCCTTGAGAGCAGTCCGTCCTCAATGGGCATCTTGCCAGTATCGCCACGCGAGTCGCCGTCATATCCATCGAGAGTGCGGTAAGTGCCCTTCAGATTGGCGTCAGGCGCGTCCTTCTGTCCTGGATGCCATGCGAAGGGAATGAGGTGTTTGCCGTCGGCAGTCTTCTTCTTGGTCTTTGCCGAGACGATGGAGAGATTGCGTTCGGTGAGCGGACCTGAGCCTTTTGTGTAAGTGAGTGTGAGATAGTCGGTGGATATGACAACCTTCTTGGCTGTCTCGCTCTTCTTGTATTTCACTTCAGGATAAGAGCGGTTGACGGCAATGAACGACTTGTCGTCAAGGAATTTGCCGTCCGGCGCATACTCCATGCGCACCGTTCCGTCGGTGACAAGCGTAAAGCGCACATTGCTGTCTTTATATACTATGTTGTCGTTCTGAGCCGCTGCGGTGAGCGTAAGGGCTGAGAGTGCAGAGGCAAGAACAAGCTGCTTGCAGGAAGAATTGTTTCGGTTCATTATCAGTATATATTTGTTGTTTGAATAATTTAAGTTTCGCAAGCGAAAGTAGTTAAGAAGTTAAGGAGTTTTTCGCGCCCTTCGGTCGCTAAGGAGTTAAGCCATTAGTTTTTTCTTTATTTATAGCTTTAGTAATGTTCAAAAAATAACTTCCGCAGAAAATCTGCGATCAAGAGCATCTGA
>OLGY01000744.1_pt1 | contig 20384 bp, 16 predicted proteins | sample 1605951 | NCBI WGS metagenome assembly OLGY01 (sample SAMN03283280) | human gut metagenome | biome: human-associated habitat; material: feces | host: Homo sapiens | place: Peru | collected 2012
AAGCTGAGGAACAGAGAAAGGAAGCTGAGGAACAGAGAAAGGAAGCTGAGGAACAATTGAAAAGAGCTAATGAGGAGAAAATGCAATCTGCTAAAAAACTTCTCCAAGCCGGAGTCTCTGCAGATATTGTGGCAAGTACTCTTAACCTAAGTATGGATGAAATAGAAAAAATAGTGCAAAGTCTTTAAAAATTAAAAATATGGATTTTTTCGATTTACTATTTGGTGGCGGTCAAGCCATACAGGGAATATTCAAGTTAGGTTTTATTCCTAAAGAGGAAGACTTCAGAGAGTTTTCCAGTGTAGAATACCAGAAGTTCAAGGAGAAGGAATGTGATATTTGTGGCACGATGTACACATTCAAGTCTGGCTTGCCAATCGCCGAAAATGATGTTTATGTCTTCAGCGAGGAGGAGAAGGGGCTCATGCTGAAAGGTGTGGAGATTATTGACAGTCTCTGCGAAGAGAGAACCTTCATCTCAGATGATGCAAAACTTCAATTTGTTGCCAGCGTGTTGCCTGGAGTGTTCTCTGAGGGCACTAAATATGCCTGCAATGAAGAATAGAAAAAGAACGAATTGTCTTAGAAACGATTCGTGAGATAGGAAAATGATAGAAAAAAAGGTGTTTTTATGATATTTGTTTAAGAAAAGCTTGGGGATTTAAGATTTTTGTTATACCTTTGCATTTGAAAGATAAATGAATGTCCCGCCTCTGACGAGTTTTCACTTGTTAGAGGCGGGACATTTTTTGTCTGGAAACAAAGAATAAACAACTTAAACTTAAAAAAACTTATGAAACAGAATAAAATAAACAACGAAGAATTTGCTGAAAAAGTAATGAAGGAATTTGAAGAAGAGATAGAAGTGAAGTTGAGATTGGGACTGAGCAAAGAGGATCTCTTCTTTATTCATAATGAGTATTTTGGGGTCAATCCTATCTTCAAGTGCTACGAAAGTGTACTTTATAATACTTATGTTGCCGAAAGGGATTGTGTAGACATATATTCATTGTCTAAGTGTGAAATCGACAGTTCTGACGTAGCTTTCTATTTTATTATGAAATTTGTTGATAAGATATTGAGCATGATACCAAAAGCAGGAAAGAATTCGAATGCGATTACGTACTGCATGCGAAAGGTACCCTTACAACTTTGTAACTTATATGAAGAGATATGGGGCAAAGATGATTCCGATAAATATGATAAGAACTCTATCCTATGCAAGAATAGAATATTAGCAGCTACCGAAACTATTTATATTGTACTAAGCTATGTTGCTTTTACGGAAAATTTTAGTATTGCCGTTTTTGACTTTCTCGAGTATAATTCTTATTTTCCAGATGAGTATGGCTTAACGTTAGATGATGCTCGTTTAATTCGTAAAGTGGGGCAATTATATGTTCCTAAACAAAAACGAGAAGAGGTTAAGAATTATATGCAAAAAACATATAATAGAAAGTCTCCGAAGAAACGCATTTCGAAAATCATAGATGACCATAAAATGGTAGGTCGCAATGCCCGTATCAATCATTCCAATATTTATATTAGAGAAGGTAAGAAGACGGGAATTATTGTTGCGCTGGAAGGTATGGCAAAGGCAGGATGGCTGGTAGATTATAGAGGCAACAAACTCTCAAATATTGGGGATTGTATCGAATTGATTCTAGAAAAAGTGTTTAATGATAAAAAGCCAAAAAATGCAGCGCAACTGTTGTCTCATGCCAAAAATGTGGGATTAGCAGACTTTACTGATTTTGTTGATGAGATAAAGCGTTCATTATCAGAAGATTAAAGTATAGTATAGAAAGACCACAAATTCTGCAAGTAAAACTAAAACAATGCTTTCGCCAAATAACCGTATCTTTGCAGCGCATTCCTACAAAGGGAGTGTCCGATGTTGCATGCGCGATTTCGGTATGAGATCTCATGTGAAACCAATAACATGAATGTCGGAATTTATTCATTTAAATTTCGAAGCATGAAACAAATAAGAACTGACAATCAGAGTTTCAGAGACCTGAAAACTCATGTGAAGAATTTGCTGAAAGAGGCTATGACCTTGGACGAGCAGTTGAGAGAATTGGAAAAATTTCACGTTGATGACGACAGTAGCGAGACTTGTGAAGAGGAAACTGTTCTGCCAAAGTCCTTAGATTTCCAAGAGATGAAGGACTTGCTGGATATGCTTGCTGAAAGTGGTATCCTGAAGGCATCCTATGCCTTGAAGAACCAGTCTTGGACTCAGCGTAGCGTGATTGTTGCATTCCTCTCTGGTAAGGTACAGAGAATGTGCATGTGGAAGCCTTTTGCCGAGTTGTGGCATTGTGACAAAGGAGCTTTGCAGAGCGCCTATCAGAAGCATTGTGACACGAAAGCTGCTATGCTTTATTATAAGAAATTAGAGCGAATTGTTGGGTAGTACCAGTTGGTAGCCTACCAACCAACTACCAAGTAGAAGCCAAATATTCGCCGTATCTTTGCCCCGGAATTCAGAACCAACATGGTCTGAGTTTCGGGGCTTTTCCGTATATGGAAAATTGGTACCGCTTCCGGGGTACGGGATTTGGCGAATGGTCGCAGCTCCAACTGATAATACATATAAATAAGTATGGTTAAAAATGATATGAAACCGTATGTTTTCAAGCATCCGGATTACGGAACGCTCAGAGTGCTGGTAGTGGACGGGGTTCCTTATTACGGCATTCTCGATGTGAGATTCATCTTTGACAAGGAGCCTAAGAAACTCTATAAGGCTATCGCAATCTCTACAGGTGAAGTAAAGAGCTTCAAAATCTTGGTGAAGCCTCATAAGAAGAAGAACCACAATCCTTTCTTTTATGGCGAGGAGATTGGGGTGGCTCGTAAGAGAAAACAGGATGTAACCGTGGACTACAGCTTCTGTGATGAACAGCTGATTGCTGATTTGCTGAATCTGAACAACCCTGACGAGAGATTGGGCTTCGAGTGGATTACAAGATTCGTGAAGAGGGTTCTTGCCCATCCGGATGTATGTGTATTGTATGATGCGCAGGAGATTGAGGTGTTGGCAGACAACTCCATCAACCAGCCCAACCGCATCGTCTTGTCCGATAATACACTTTGGGTCAATGACCAGTTTCTTCGTTAATAACATATCTTTCTAAAACTTCAATATATATGAGCAAGAAAAGTTTTTTGGCAGCTTCTGAGGCTGCTGCACAGGCGCTTTTGAACGCCCAGAGAGTAGATGCCAGTGTGATTACTGACGAGTGTGGTAACGTGGCTATCCGCAAGGCTCCTTGGAACGATACGGAGACCATTGCGGAGGAGGCGAAGGTGATTCCGGGCAGAATGGTTTGCAGCGGAGGCGAATGCGGCGACAAGCTCGACTTCAAGCCTTATGCCATCACGGGCGAGAAGAGATATACCGAAATCATCCATACCTCGCATGGCGCCCTGAGAACATCTCCTCAGCGTGTGTTCGCTTCCTTCTCCTTCTCTAAGGATATGAACAAGGCGGACATTATGAAGTATCTTTACAAGGAGGTGCTGGAAATCAAGGGCAAGGCTAAGCATTTCAAGGAGGATGTGGCATGGGAACAGTACAAGTGATGGCATTGAATCCGGCTCGCAGGGGCAATATGGGAAGACTCAACTCTTCCCAGCCTCTGACGGTCTACGACAGCCTGACAGCCCAGAGCTGGCTGAAGGGCGTGATAGAACAGATACGTGGCGAGAAGCTCATGTCTGGCGTTGATGGCGGCGACGAGAAGGCGGTGAAGAAAGCTAGAGAGACGCTGAAGAAGCAGTTGCCTATCCGTGCCATCCACTACTACAGATTCAGGAACAACCACCGTTCTGTCGAGGATGCGGACCCGGAGAGTTTCCTCTTCCAGACTACCATCGATGTGGACGATATGGAGTATGTGGAGCAGGCGCTGGAGAAGGCGCGTGAGCTGAACTGCAGCGACAGCATCTGGAAAGGCAAGCTGCTGCACTTGGAGTATTCGGCCAGAAAGAAGCTGCATATCGACATCCGCATGCCGATGGGGATGACCATCGAGGAGACGCAGAAGGCGTATTGTGAGGCGGCCGGAATCCCGTATGACAAGAGCTGCATCACGCCCGAAAGAATCATCTTCATCACGGATAAAGGCTCCGAGATCTACCGTTCCAAGGACTGGTATGCAGTATTGCCCGCAGAGGAGATTAAAGCCCGCAGAGAGGCTTTCCTGAAGCGTGGCTTGACGATTGACGGAAAGGGGACGGCTCGCTCCAGCTTGCTTGCCGGGGATTGCAAATCCCCGGAACGCCTGGCGGGGGGCTTTCAGGGGCAAAAACCTAGCGATAGTAATCATAAAGTTCAAAGTTCAAATCTCAAAGTTCAAAGTAAAGATGTTGAAGACAATCGATTTCCGGGCACTCCTGGCGATAACGCTGTTTCTTCTGGCTCTGCTATTCAGCCTGCCCAACCTGGTGATAGCAATCGTGTTGATGATTCTCATCTCAGCCCTGCTGGAGATGCTCAGAATGCTGGCAGAGTGGCAGCCACAGAAGCAGGTTCTGCCAGTGAGAAGAATCTGATAGCCTTCGAGCTGTTTCAGGAATCTGCGGGACTGAAGGGGATGAATATCGATACCGTGGGGTCCAGACATTCCTCCCTGCTTGCCATCATGAGCGCCGGAGCATCCCGTATGATGAGCGAAGAGGAGCTGATGAAGGTGGTGGCTGAGAAGATGCCAAGCTATTATCAGGAACCCGACTGCCACCAGCTTATCCATGATTTCTATGCGAAATATGGCGACAGCTCGAAGCCGTTCTCTAGGGATGTGATTCGGGTGAATGCCTTGGCGGAGCAGGCGGCTAAGAGCTTGCTTGCCGGGGATTGCAAATCCCCGGAACGCCTGGCGGGTAATCATACAGTTCAAAGTTCAATGTTCCAAGTTCAAAGTAACGGAGTTCAAAGTTCAATGTTCCAAGTTCAAAGTAACGAAGTTCAAAGTGAAGAGACCGAGTATCCTGCCCCTCCACCGATGCCGAAGAAGCTGCCGAAGCTGGTGGAGCTTTTGATTTCCAAGACACCGGAGATCTATCAGCCAGCCGTGGCTTGCGCCATCTTCCCTCCTCTCGCCACTCATCTCTGGAAGACGAGATTCAGATATATCGACAACGTGGAGCATGAGGCAACCTTGTCAAGCGTGCTGCTTGCCGGCACAGGAGCAGGAAAGAGCTGCGTGCAGAAACCCATCGATTTCATCATGGAGGATATCCGCAAAAGAGATGCGGAAAACCTGAAACGTGAAAAGGAATGGAAGGACGAAATGATGCGCAAGGGTGCCAACAAGGATAAGCGCAAGCGCCCTGAGAATCTGATTATCCAGGAGATTGATGCCGACATGACCAACCCAGCCTTCGTGATGCGTACCGCTGAAGCCAAGGAACATTTCCTTTACACTTCGCTCAACGAGATAGACCAGTTTGATGCATTGAAAGGTATCGGCTTTCAGCAGTTCCGCATCATGTGCCTCGCCTTCGACCCAGACAATCAATATGGACAGACCCGTGTGGGAACCCAGAGCGTAACCGAGCGTGTCACCATCCGTTTCAACTGGAATGCTTCCACCACCATCCAGAAGGGCATCAAATACTTCAAGAAGGTGCTGACCGACGGACCTATCTCCCGTATCAATTTCTGCACCATTCCGGAGCGTGATATCGGTGAGGATATTCCCATCTACGGCACCTACGATGAAGAATTCAGAAATGCCCTGAAACCCTATATTGACAATCTCTGTATGGCAACAGGACTGGTGGAATGTCAGGAGGCGTTCGAGCTTGCCAAGGTGTTGAAGGATGAGAATGCGGAGTTCTCCCGTCTGTCGCAGGATAGAGTCTACGAGAACCTGAGCTTCCGTGCCAACGTCATCGGCTATCTGAAAGCCTGCGTGCTCTATGTGGCAAACGGCTACAAATGGGAACCGGAGATAGCGGATTTCATCCGCTGGAGCGAGCGTTACGATCTCTACTGCAAGATGCGCTTTTTCGGGGATGCCATCAAGAAGGCTATGCGCGAAGGAGATCAGGAAAGCAAGAAGGGACCAAGCAGTATCCTTGAATTCCTGCCCGAAAAATTCAACTACCAGCAGGTAGAGAGTTTGCGTCTGAAGAATGACATGAACGCCAAGGGTACGGCAAAAATGCTGAGAAACTGGATACGCCGTGGCTATATTGAGATAGAGGAAAGCGACTCAGTGACTCAGAAACTCAGTGACTCAGTTTATTTTAAGACCCATCCTAAGAGTTAGAATGAAATCAGAATTTAGCGTATGGAAATAGTTGTTAAGCGAATAGCTAAGAAGAATACTTATACCATCGGCCGACTGTATCTGCTGGCTGATGGTGATGTGAAGCGTAAGGCGCTGTCTGGCAGGAATGCTGGCGACAAGCGCAGCTTCAGGAACAGTTTCGACATGGAGAAGCTGTCGAAGGACACTTACTTCTGCGATACCCTGGAACCGACGTGGCGCAACCTGAAGGGGATAGACTTGAGGCCGGAGGAGGTGGATGCCAGGTACAGTCGTCAGAGCGGTAAGGTGGCTAGGAAGATTCCGGGGCATACCGCCATTCCGGAGGGTTCCTATCGGGTGCTCATCACCCTGTCACCCCGGTTCAAGGAGTGGCTGCCGTATGTCCAGGGCGTGCCCGATTTCGAGGGCATCCGTATCCATGCCGGCAACTATCCCGATGATACCCAGGGCTGCATCCTGGTAGGCGAGAACAGGCTGAAGGGCATGGTAGTGAACTCCCGCATCTGGCTGCATCGTCTGATGAAGCGCATCAGGGAAGCGAGAGAGAAGGATGAATCCGTCTGGATTACCATCGTCTGATAACAGAATCGCCCTGTAAGGGGCAAAAGCTTTTGGAAATTGTCTGATATTTTAAAAGCTTCTGCCCCTTCAGGGCGTGTGGGTATAATACCCATATTCCTTTTTCCTTTATTTCGCCATCGGAGCGAAGCGAAGGGTGAACTCATGAGCTCCTGTTGGAGTCATGTACTGTGGCAGACAAGAGTCGCCACCACAACTGCGATTGCCGATGCCACGCTGCCAGAAATCGAAGTGAGCGAAAATCTGGTTAGAGCGTACCAGGTCGTAAGGATGCTTGCCACCATAGAATACGTCGTAGTTGAACTGAGCATCATCGAAGTGAGACAACGAGAAGGCTACCATGCCCTCGGTGGTAATCTGCAACTTCGTGCTGTTGTTGTCCAATGTCAACTGGCGCAGGCCCTGGCGGTCGCCCATGGTCTGAGGAGCACTCTGCTCTTCGAACATGCCATCCACGGTGGTTTTGTACAAACCTAACAGCGAACCTCTCTGGCGGTCGATGTAGTTGCTCCAAGGACCCTTGGCATAATACTCCACGTTCTCGAAACCAGGAGCAAACTGCATGGTAATACCGATTTTTCGGGTTTCCTCAGAAGAATTGTTGGTAGTTACCTTCATATCCACGGTTCCGTTAGGATAGATGATGTAAGCAATCTGGTGAGTATCCTTACCGTTGGTAACGGCAGTTTCCACAACCACGTTCTTGCCCTGCTTCTTAGGAGCCTTCACCATCATCTTCTTGCCGGTGAGTGCACCCTCTTCCTTATTCTCGTTCTCGGCAACACCACCTGTAGCACCCAGGTTCACGTTGTCGTTGGCGATGCGGCGGAAACCGTTGAAGTCAGGACCAGCGTTAGGCTGAACGAGCTGAGTATTGCGATAAGTCCAGTTGGCGAGGGTTCCGTCCTCACCGAATGTGATGCTGAAATCCTTGCCGGTGATGGTGTTATCCTTCACCTTCAGCTTGCCCTTCTCCTGGATAGCTGGCAACTTGCCATGGTCTTTCTGTACGAAGGTAGGGTCGGCTACAGATGTGCCTGCTACATTCTCTGCAGAAAGCTTGAACTGCTGCTGAGCCATCTCATAACCCTGCTTGCTCCATGAAGTAGCCTTCTTCAGGATGAGGCTGAAGGTGATGACATACTCTGCCTTATCATCTACAGCGGTGGTGTATGGGATGTTGATGTCGCAGGTCTTGCCTGGCAATACAGATGGGATAGCCACCTGGTTCTTCTCTACAGATACACCATTGCGGAGCACCTCGTAGCTCAGATTATAGACATCAGCCAGGTTGGTGAATGCGCACTTGTTCTTCAGGGTGAGCACACGACTGTAGAAAGACTCGAAGTTCACATCTCTGTAAACATACTTCACCTCGGTGAGCTTAGCCGTCCACTCTCTTCCTGGAGTAATGATACCATTGCTCATGAAGTCGCCCTGGAATCCTCTGTAACCGTTGTTCATCTTGGTATAGTCGTAACCGGATGTGTAGTAGTGGAGTCCGGTCTTAGGATCCTTCAGAGGAAGACCCTTGCGGATGCGGCGTGTATCGTAGATTCCCTGGTCAACCCAGTCCCAGATGCAGCCACCGGTAATACCTGTACTTGCCTCGATGAGATCCCAGTATTCCTGCAGGTTACCTACAGCCTGACCCATTGCGTGAGCATACTCACAGATGAAGTATGGCTTGTTGTGTAGACCATCCATCTGCTTCTTCACTACCTCGATTCTTGGATACATGTCTGAACCGAAGTCTGAGTATTTGGCACCGTGATTGTAACCCTCGTAGTGAACCCACGCGTCGCGACCAGGCAAAAGCTCCTTCACCTTATCGTAGGTAGCCTGGAAGTTATCGCCACCGCCCGACTCGTTACCGAGCGACCAGAATACCACGCTAGGATGGTTGCGGTCTCTCAATACCATGCGCTCTGTGCGGTCAACATAAGCTGCGCGCCAGGTAGGGTTGTTTGAGAGAGATTGGTTGTTGTGGCACTCTACGTCAGCCTCATCCATACAGTATAATCCGTAGTAGTCGAACATCGCATACATCTTAGCCTGACGAGGATAGTGGCTGGTACGGACGGTGTTCACATTGGCCTGTTTCATCAGAATTACGTCGCGAAGCATGGTCTCCACATCGATGGCGTGACCATAGAGAGGATGAATATCCTGGGTGTTGACACCCTTGAAGAATACTCGCTTGCCGTTAACATAAACCAGTTTATCCTTGATGGTCACCTCTCTGAAACCGTATTTGGTAGAGAATACCATCTCTTCCTGGTTGCCAGCCTTCTGGCGAACGATAACGGTATAGAGATTAGGCTGCTCTGAGGTCCAAGCCTTCAGACCGGTGAGGTTGTCGATGCTAAGGCGACAGTTCTTCTGAGCATCCTTGGCAGTCATTGCAACCTGAGCAGACTGCTTGGCAACAGATTTGCCCTGTGGGTCGAGGAGTTCAATCTCCAGCGTCTTCTCAGATTTCTCCTTGGCAGCGTTATTGATAGTCAGGTCAACATTCAGGTTGCCTGATGTGTAATCCTTGTTCAGGGCAGATGTGATGTAATGGTCTGCCACGAAAGTTTTTGGAGTGGCTACGAGATAAACGTCGCGGTGAATACCACCGAGGTGCCACATATCCTGTCCCTCCAGATAAGAACCGTCGCTCCAGCGGTAAACGCGTACAGATACGTTGTTGTCGCCCTTGCGGACGAGGTTGGTCACATCGAAGTCTGCATCGGTATTGGCGCCCTGTGAATAGCCGGCATATTTTCCGTTTACCCAAACCACGATGGCGCTGCAGGCACCGTCGAAGTGCAGGAACACGCGCTTGCCTGTTTCCCAACCCTCAGGAAGGTTGAAGTTACGGCGATAGGAACCTACCGGATTCTTGTCGAAATTATCCTTGAAGGCTGTGATGAACGGCGGTTTGTTCTCGAAAGGATAGCCCACATTATTATATACAGGCACATCATATCCTGCCATCTCCCAGTTGAGAGGCACCTGGAGTTCCTTCCATGAAGAAACATCGGCGTTGTCAGCCCAGAAATCATCCTTCTCAGGCTTGCCCTGTTTCCAGTCGGCTGTGTAGTGGAATTTCCATTTTCCGTTGAGCAACAGATAGTTGGCGTGTTTAGGAGTGAGCCATGGGAATTTGAAGTAATCGTCCTTCTGCATGGTGGCAGTAGAAGAATAAGGCACGAAAGTAGCGTGCGCCTTTTCCTTGCGATCCTCAAATTTAGTTTCGTCTTCTACCCATTTGTCTGTAAACGGGCAGACGTCAACTTTGTTCTCAACCACTTTCTTCACCTTTTTCTTGGCGTGTCTAGGTTGTGCAATAGCTGATGCGCTGAAGAGGAAGGTCAATGCAACCGCAGCTCCCCAAAATAAATGTTTTTGTTTCATTGTCTGGTTGAATTATTAATAATTACAAGTTAGCTAGTTATGAATCTGTTTAGATTTGGTGCAAATTTACGATTAATTCCTGAAACCTCCAAATAAAATCCGTACTTTCGTGTGCTGATGGATAAAATAAATTGACCTTGACCTTAATGGCCGGATATTATGCATGAAAAGGGTAAGAAAATCTTACCCTTTTCTTCCGAAATCGGCAGGATCTCGCCCAAGAATTAAATAGCATATTGCCCAACAGTAGGAATATTAAGATGGGCATGTAATCCCATAGCATGAAGTACTCGGGAAATCGTATTGAGAGTAAGGTTCTTACCGCTCTCAATCTTAGAGATTTGTCCCTTCTTTACTCCAACAAGATTACCTAATTGCTCTTGTGTAAGTTTTTTGCTCTTACGAGCCTCCTTAATGGCCTCACCGATTAGGAATGTATTGATTTCATCCTCAAATTGATTTCGATGGGGACTTCCTATCTTACCAATATGCTTATCTAGCATTTCTTCTTCAGTATAAAATTTTATTTCTTCCATAATCACTTTTCTTTCATTTTAAAATACAATATTCTGATTTCCTCTGCCCGTTTTATCTGTTGCCTAGGTGTCTTTTGCTCTTTCTTGATAAAACCATGAGTAGCTACGACTAATGAATTAGTAGAAGTATCCCAAAAAGCGAGCAAACGATATTGGATTCCATCAAATTTTGTACGGAATTCCCATATTTCTGTTCCTTCCAGTTTTTTAAAGAGTTTAGGATCTAAGACATATTTAGCCTTTCGGATATTTGATAATATCTTATCCTTAGCCTTTTGTGGAAGGTTTTCCAAAAAGTCATCAACGTCTTTTGAAAATAGAACCTTAAATCTTTCTTCCATTTTATATGTTTAAATATGTGCAAATATAAGGAAAAGAATCTATATATGGAAACTTTTTGAGCGTATATTAACTATTTATAACGTTTTCTCAATCTTTGTAGACCTTATTTCGTGAAAGGTACACAAAAATATCCTTTCTTACCCTTTTCTTCCGAAATCGGCAGGAATCTCGCCCCATTTCTTTGTATCCCATTTAAAGATAGGAACGGTGACGGGGTGGGTGCGGAGCCAATTCTCGGCACGGGCGATGACCTGATAGAGCTGCTCGGTCTGAGGAGTGCGCTCCAGTTTGGTCTTGCATTGCTTCTTGTTTACCCAGAGCTGGGCATTCACGCTGTCGCTATAGATTACCTTGTCGGTAATGCCCTTCTGTGCCATCAGGGCGAGGGCGTGGACGATGGCGAGGAACTCACCGATGTTGTTGGTGCCGTGGATAGGACCATAGTGGAAAACCTGGGCGCCGGTCTGAAGGTCGATGCATTGGTATTCCATCGGACCCGGATTGCCGGAACAGGCAGCATCTACAGCCCAGGCATTTGCCGTAACTTCATTGGGTAGAGGGAGAACTGTATCGTTTCTCCACGAAGGAGGATTGACGGGCATATTACTCATATTTTCTGATTTTTGTTGCTTGGTTGATGAATTTTGGAGAATAATGGCCTTTATAAATAAATTTTTTGGACTTTTATATCTGTAGAAGTATACGAACCTCTATAAATGTGAAATGAGCAATCCCCAGAGTCTGGCTCTGGGGCTGCTCATTATCTGTCAATAGTCATTATTCGATTGTAGGTTATTATATCTTATGTAAAAATTACATTCTTTCTGGTACCTCGATGCCGAGCAGAGCCATACCATTCTTCAGAATCTTGGCAACATTGGCTGCAAGAACCAGGCGGGTAATCTTCTCAGCCTCGCTCTCAGCATTCAGGATGCTGTAGTCGTGATAGAACTGGTTGAATTCCTTGGTAAGCTCGTAGCAGTAGTTAGCAATACCGCCAGGGTTATAGTTGTTGCCGGCATCAGCTACGGCTACAGCGAAGTCGTTCATCTTCTGGATGAGGTCGATCTCCTTCTCGTTGATAGGAGCATCTGCGCCCAACTCTGCAGGAATCTCGATGCCCTCGGCTGCTGCCTTGCGCATGATGCTGCGGATACGAGCGTAGGTGTACTGGATGAAAGGACCTGTATTGCCGTTGAAGTCGATACTCTCCTCTGGGTTGAAGAGCATGTTCTTGCGGGCATCTACCTTGAGGATGAAGTACTTCAACGCTCCGAGACCCACGATGCGTGAAATCTCCTGGCGCTCTTCCTCGCTCATGTCCTTGAACTTGCCAAGCTCATCACTTGTCTGGCGAGCATCCTTGATCATCTCTGCCATCAGGTCATCTGCATCTACTACGGTTCCCTCGCGGCTCTTCATCTTACCGTTAGGCAACTCTACCATACCGTAAGAGAAGTGAACCAAGTCCTTGCCCCACTTGAAGCCGAGGCGGTCGAGCAGGATAGAGAGCACCTGGAAGTGGTAGTTCTGCTCGTTACCTACTACGTAAATCATCTTGTCGATAGGGAAGTCCTTGAAGCGGAGGTCGGCAGTACCGATGTCCTGAGTCATATATACAGAAGTGCCGTCAGAACGGAGCAGGAGCTTCTGGTCGAGACCTTCGTCAGTGAGGTCAGCCCACACAGAGTTGTCGTCCTTGCGGAAGAAGAGTCCCTTCTTCAGTCCTTCTTCTACCTTCTTCTTACCCTCAAGGTAAGTGTTAGACTCATAATATATCTTGTCGAAACCTACACCCATCATCTTGTAAGTCTCGTCGAAGCCTGCGTACACCCAGTTGTTCATCTTCTCCCACAGAGCACGAACCTCAGGGTCGTTGTTCTCCCACTTCACGAGCATTTCGTGAGCCTCCTTGATGAGTGGAGCCTCTGCCTTTGCTTTCTCTGTGGCAGCTTCTTCCTCCATGCCCTCCTTCATGTACTGAGCCTTGAGCTCTGCGATTTCCTCACGATAGTGCTTGTCGAAGGCTACATAGTAGTCGCCGATGAGGTGGTCGCCCTTCTTGCCGGAAGTTTCAGGAGTCTCGCCATTGCCCCACTTGAGCCAAGCGAGCATAGACTTACAGATGTGGATACCACGGTCGTTGACGATATTAGTCTTGATGACCTTGTTGCCGTTGGCCTCCATGATTTGTGCCAGAGACCATCCGAGGAGGTTGTTGCGCACGTGTCCGAGGTGGAGAGGCTTGTTGGTGTTTGGTGAAGAGTATTCTATCATGACGAGCGGGCTGTTCTCAGTGACAGGTTTCTCACCAAACTTCTCGTCGGCATGAATATCGTTAAGAAGTCCTACCCATGCGGCAGGAGCGATAGAAAGATTTAAGAAACCCTTTACAACGTTGAAGTCAGCAATGACATTTCCACAGTTTTTCTTTAGGTATTCGCCAATTTCCAGAGCAGTATCCTCAGGTTTTTTCTTTGACATCTTGAGGAATGGAAATACAACGAGGGTAAGGTTTCCTTCGAAATTACTCTTGGTCTTCTGCAGGGCTACCATTTTCTCAGGCACGTCCTGTCCGTAAAGCTCCTTCACCGCAGCGATGACCGAGCTAATGATTTCGTTTTCTATCTTCATTTATAACTATTTTTACCGGTAATAATTTTTTGCGGTGCAAAGTTACTGCAAATTAGGGACAATGCAAAATAAATCATGATAAATTTTGTTGCCTTGTCCTTCTTGTTGCCTCTTCATCCCCATTCGAAAATGGTCTACACCCCTTCGAGAATGATTTCTGCCACGTCTTCTGGTGAGTTCCACAGGATGCCATCCTTCAGTTCGTCATCAGTAAATCCGAGCAGAGCTTCTTCTGCCTCCTTGGGAGAGATAGCTGGAGTTCCATCTTCGTTTTTCGCATCGAGCAATGCCTGTAATACGGCAGCTCTGTATTCTTCAATAGTCATCATACTGTTGTATAGTTATGTTGTTTGTTTCTGGTGACAAAGATACAGTTTTTCTTACAAAGAGCAAAGCTTTTTATTATTTTCTTTTGCGAAAGCTGAGTAATTTACTGAAGTTTCGTATGTATGGAAGTTTCGTATGTACGGAAGTTATAGAAGTTAAAGAAGTTATCACTCCCTTCGGTCGTTAGAAGTTATAGCCAATAGCCTTTTGGGTTGCATATTTTGCTATAAAGCATTTGTGCGACAGGATATTGTTGGTTCACTCAGTCATTTGTCTACGAATAAGTGTAAAAACAACATCTTTAACATAGTGAATGTTTGTCAAGTCAGAAAAAAGACTTATTTTTGCAGCAAAACAACCTTTAGCATAGGAGAGACCTTGCCGCTTTGTGACATAAGTCGCTCTGCGAGACAAGAAAAAATCAACTAACACCTTTATTACATTCAACAAAAATGAAACGAAATCTATTCCTTACTTGGGGCTTGGCAACTTTGGCCATGAACTCTTTTGCAGCCCCAAAGCCGATGACTACAGTCCAGAAGCAGAACAAGACAATCGTTCAGCAACCCACTTTCACAGAGTGGCACGACCTGCAGGTGAACGAAATCAACCGACTTCCCCTTCACACATCCTTCTTTTCCTATTCTTTTGCCGATATGGTGTATGAAGAGGGAGGAGTAGTGAAGAGCAGAGATATCGCCCATGTCGACAAGACGATGAGCCAGAATTTCCTTTCTCTGGACGGAATATGGAAGTTCAAGTGGGTAGAGAATGCCGACCAGCGTCCTACCGACTTTTATCTTACCAGCCTCGACGATTCACAATGGGGCACGATGCCAGTTCCAGGCAACTGGGAACTCAACGGCTACGGTCAACCCGAATATGTGAACATAGGTTTTGCCTGGCGCGGACACTTCAATGAGCAGCCACCAGCCGTGCCTGTCAAGGACAATCATGTGGGTTCTTATCGTCGACAGATAGACATCCCTGCCAGCTGGAATGGCAAGCAGGTGATTGCTCACTTCGGCAGTGTTACTTCCAATATATATTTATATGTGAACGGACAGTTTGCAGGTTATGCAGAAGATGGTAAGGTGGCAGCCGAGTTCGACATCACCCCCTTCTTGAAGAAAGGCAAGAACCTCATTGCATTCCAAACATTCCGTTGGTGCGACGGCTCCTGGTGCGAAGACCAGGACTTCTGGCGACTCAGTGGCGTGGCACGCGAGAACTATCTCTATGCCCGTGATGCCCAGCTGCAGCTTGAGGACGTTCGTGTTACCCCCGACCTGGTGAATAACTACAAGGACGGAGTGCTGCAGGTGGCAGCCCAAGTGAAGGGGCAAGGCAACCTCCACCTCATCCTCTTCGACCAAGACGGCAAGCAGGTGGCAACAGCTACCCATGCTGCCAATGACGGTCATACTCTGTTGTCTATGAAGGTAGACAATCCTCATAAGTGGACTGCCGAGACACCCTATCTTTACACCCTACAGGTCTCGCTGTCGGGAGTCGGCAAGAAAGCCGACCAGCGCCAGGCAAGTGTGACACCCGTCAAGGTGGGTTTCCGAAAGGTGGAAATAAAGAACCGCCAGTTCTTGGTCAATGGCCAGCCTATACTCATCAAGGGTGCCAATCGTCATGAGATGGATCCTGACGGCGGCTATGTGGTAAGCATGGAGCGCATGATACAGGACATACAGATGATGAAACGATTGAACATCAATGCGGTGCGAACCTGTCACTATCCCGACGATCCCCGTTGGTACGACCTCTGCGATGCGTATGGCATCTATGTGGTGGCAGAAGCTAATCAGGAGAGTCATGGTTTCGGTTACGAAAAGGATGCCGCTGCCGGAAACCCGATGTTTGCCCGACAGATCATGGAGCGCAACCGGCACAATGTGTGCAACTTCTACAACCATCCTTCAATCGTGACCTGGAGCATGGGTAATGAGACAGTGATGAGCGACAACTTCATGCAGGTTTACAAGTGGATAAAGAGCCAGGACCAGAGCCGCCCGGTGCAGTATGAGCAGGCAGGTCGTGGCGAAGGAACCGATATCTACTGTCCGATGTATTATTCGGTGAAAAACTGCGAGACATACAGCAAGAATCCAGCGAGCGACAAACCACTTATACAGTGCGAGTACAACCACACCATGGGCAACTCGGGTGGCAATCTGAGCGACTACTGGGCACTTGTACGTAAGTATCCCATCTTCCAAGGCGGTTTCGACTGGGACTTTGTCGACCAAGGACTGCATCGCCACCCACAGAAGCCGATGAGCATCAAGGCTGACGACATGAGCAACGAGCAACTCCGACAGATAGAATATACTTATGGTGGCGACTATAATACATACGATCCCAGTGACAACAATTTTAATTGCAATGGAATTATAGGTCCCGACCGACAACTCAATCCTCATGCCTATGAGTTGGCTTATCAGTATCAGAATATCTGGTCCACGATGAAGGACGCTCAGAAGGGAGAGGTGAATGTGTATAATGAAAATTTCTTTGTAGACCTGAGTCACTGCGCCCTGGCATGGAGCTTGATAGAAGATGGCGTGGAAACCCAAAACGGAACACTTGCCGACATCGACGTGGCACCACAGCAGACCAAGACCTTCACCATTCCTTACGACCTATCGCAGGTGAAGGGCAAGGAGGTGTTCCTCGACATCGACTTCCGTCTGAAGAAGGCAGAACCCCTCATGGAGGCAGGACACATCATTGCCTACAATCAACTTGTGGTGAAGGAGAAGGCATGCTGCGTACATGGTGCGGCAAGGCAGGCTCATATTCCTGCCGTCAAGAAGGTGAAGGCAAAACTCATCGATCGTAAGGGCGAAGCCGACTTAGCTGTCGTGACGCCCAACATCACCTTGAAGGTAAGCCGTGCCACGGGTCTCATCTCAGCCTTTACCTGTCAGGGCAAGTCGCTCTTGGGCGAGGGCGGAACTTTGAAGCCCAACTTCTGGCGAGCACCCACCGACAACGATATGGGTGCCAGTCTACAGAAAAAGTTCAAGCAGTGGAAACAGCCAGAAATGACACTGAAAACTCTCACGGCAGCTAAAGACAAGAAGACGAACACCTTCAGCATCCGTGCCACCTACGCTCTGCCACAGCAGAAAGCCGAACTCTCTGTGACTTATCTCGTTATGGCAAATACAGGCGTGGTGAAAGTCACTGAAGACCTCAAGATGGCAGAAGGCGAACAGGCAAGCGACCTCTTCCGCTTCGGTATGCTCATGCAGTTGCCATACGATATGTCTGCCAGCGAGTACTATGGCCGTGGACCGATAGAAAACTATTCCGACCGAAAGGAATGTATGCGCATAGGCATCTATCGCGACCAGGCCGACAATCAGTATTTCCCCTATATCCGCCCACAGGAAAGCGGAACCAAGAGCGATATGCGCTGGTGGAAGCAGACCGACAGCGAGGGCTTCGGACTCATGGTGAAGAGTTGTAAGCCCTTCTATGCCTCTGCCCTTCACTTCGATACCGAACAACTTGACGACGGCGATGAGAAAGACCAGCGCCACAGCTTCGATCTACAGAAGTCAAAATTCACCAACCTCTTCCTCGATGGCGAACATTACGGAGTGGGAGGCGAGAACTCCTGGGGCGCATGGCCTTTGGCTCCTTATCGTGTGCATGCAGACAACAAGAGCTTCAGCTTTGTCCTTGTGCCACTGAAGAAATAAGTCCCTTTAAAAGAAGCACTAAACACAATCAAGTTTCGCAAGTGGGGGAATTGATAGAAATTAAAGAAGTTATCACTCCCTACGGTCGTTCGGGAAGTTAAGAGACAATAGTCTTATAGCGTAAACTTAAAACATTTGGTCCTCTAACTTCTCCCTAACTTCCTAACTTCTCCCTAATTTCTCCATATGCGAACTTTAGTTAAACTATAAAAATATTAACAATGTTACGATCCAAAAATCTGATAGCCTTTATGCTGATGGCAGTCTCCTCACTTGGAGCTTTTGCCCAGCAGTTTACCATCCAAGCCAACAAGCTCGGTGCGCCCATACAGCCCACCATGTATGGCATCTTCTTTGAAGATATCAACTTCGGAGCCGATGGCGGTCTTTATGCCGAGATGGTGGAGAACCGTTCCTTTGAGTTTCCTCAGAGGCTGATGGGATGGAACACCTTCGGCCATGTCACTCTCAACGATGTGAGCCCCGCTTTCTCTCGCAATCCACATTATGTGACTCTCGAGAGCGCAGGAGCACGCGAGAAACAGACCGGACTGGAGAACCGCGGTTTCTTCGGCATGGGACTAAAGAAAGACATGCTGTACGACTTCTCTGTCTATGCCCGTCTGCATCTTCTCGATGGTAAGCAGACGAAAATAAGAGTAGAACTGGTCAACTCTCGAAACGATGTCATTGCACAGCAGACCCTCACCATCACCAACAACAAATGGCAGAAGCATACCTGTACTCTCACTTCGCCGCAGACAGACCTCAAGGGCTTGATGCGCGTATATTTAGAGAAAGGAGCCGAGAGTGTGGATCTCGACCATATCTCGCTCTTCCCCTCCGACAACTGGCATGGGCTTCGAGCCGACTTGGTGCAGGATCTTGCTGATCTTCATCCTGGCATCTTCCGCTTCCCCGGTGGATGTATTGTCGAAGGAACCGACCTCGATACACGCTACGAGTGGAAAAACAGTGTAGGCGCTCCTGAGAATCGTCCACTCAACGAGAACCGTTGGCGCGACACCTTCACCCATCGCCTTTATCCCAACTACTATCAGTCGTTGGGCTTGGGCTTCTATGAGTATTTCTTGCTTGCCGAAAAGATAGGTGCCGAACCTTTGCCTATTCTTTCTGTAGGCTTGGCCTGCCAGTATCAGAACGACGACAAAGACCCTAATGCTTATGTGGCTGTAGCCGACTTGCAGAGCTACATTGACGATGCACTCGACCTGATCGAGTTTGCCAATGGTGCTGTAACCAGCCCTTGGGGTAAGTTGCGTGCCGATATGGGGCATCCTGCTCCCTTCGGACTAAAGCAGATAGGTATAGGCAACGAGCAGTGGGGCGCACTCTATCCTGAGCGTCTGGCAAAGTTTGTGGAGCAGATACGTGCCAAGTATCCAGAGATTAAGATATGTGGATCGTCAGGTCCTTCGGCTGATGGTGACATGTTCGACTATGGTTGGGAGCAAATGCGCCAGTTGGGTGTCGACTTAGTGGATGAGCATTACTACAAGAGTCCGGAGTGGTTTCTTGCCCATGCTGGCCGTTACGACCATTACGACCGCAAGGGTCCTAAGGTGTTTGCAGGCGAATATGCTGCCCATGCCAAGAATAGTCCCAATTCATGGGAAGCTGCCCTTGCTGAGGCTGCCTTTATGACGGGCTTGGAGCGAAATGCCGATGTGGTTTATCAAGCTACTTATGCACCTCTCTTTGCTCATGTAGAGGGTTGGCAGTGGCGTCCTGACCTCATTTGGTTTGACAACCTTACCTCTGTTCGTTCTGCCAACTATTATGTGCAGCAGCTCTATGGCATGAACACTGGCACTCATGTGCTGAGGCTCACCCGCGATGGCAAGGCCGTAGAGGGCGAGGAAGGACTTTATGCTACGGCCTGCTACGACAAGCCCACTAAGAGTTATATTGTGAAAATAGCCAATACTTCTGGGCTGGAAAAGAACATACAGATAACATTCCAGGGGCTGAAGAAGCTGAAACCAGGACAGGTCACCCTACTTTATGCCGATGATATTTATGTCGAAAACACGATAGAACACAAGGATGCCGTGGTTCCTGTAAAGTCTGAAGTGCAGGCGCAAGGCAATGTGCTCCATGCCACGCTGAAGCCACACAGCTTTGCTGTCTATCGGTTCTGAAGTGTTTAGAAACATTCTTTGTCATTTTCTTTTGCCTATATTACAATCGAATTTTCATTTTCCTAACTCCTTAGCAGATTTTTTTAGTGCAAAAATACGAAAAACGCCCAATGGCGTTAAAATGTTGCTTGTCGGCTATAAACGATAAAAGCTATGCGTTTTCATCGTCTATAAACGATAAAAAGTTATTGTTTTTGTCGTCTATAAACGATAAAATGTGTATCTTTGCACCGGATTCAGTAAAAAGAAAGGGAATTATGACGAAGGATTTGATTAAATTACTGATAATAGAGTATCAGGCTTATGTTACTCAAGTAGAACTGGTTCATCGCGACGTAGAGCTCATGGATGGACTGAATTACGTGTTTGTAGGATTGAGACACGCAGGAAAATCGT
>OLGY01000748.1_pt1 | contig 20331 bp, 17 predicted proteins | sample 1605951 | NCBI WGS metagenome assembly OLGY01 (sample SAMN03283280) | human gut metagenome | biome: human-associated habitat; material: feces | host: Homo sapiens | place: Peru | collected 2012
ACGGACGAAGCCCTATAACAAGAGTCTTAAACTCCTGTTCCGTATCCACAAAATGATAAGGTGCATACTCTCCATACGCTGTTGGTCGGCTAATTGTTACAAGCTGCACCCCTTTATAACCAACAATATTGTTCAACTCTCTTTTTTAATTCACAGCGGTAAAGTGTGTCTTCTTTTCAAATCTGTTTTCCTCTTTTTTGGGTTTCGCACAACTATATGGTGGTGTAACCACGAGATTGACCACATTGGTACCTATCACCCGATGTATAACATATACATAATACAGTCGGAAAGAAATTTAATGCTGCTTCCCCCCTGAAGCTCCCTATGTAATTACTGCTTAAAAAGAATTCAATCTTTTCTGTAATTCTCTAAGTTTTTCTTTTTTCTCTAATTGTACTATTTGTTCATCCATTATCATTTCAAGTGCATACTTTACGTACGGAAAAATTTCCATACATTCTTGATCACTACTTTGATGAACGCCCTTACTAAGCACTCCATAGATTTTATTTCTAACTTGCTCTAACTCATTAGGAATTATTACTTTTCCAAACCGCTCTAGCATTCGAATTTTATCATTAAAATCATACTTTTTATACTTTTCTTCATCCCATCTTTCCATACCGATACATTCCTCATGTAAACGCTCCACCAAAAACTCGAATACTCTTCGTAGATAAATAAATGAACCACATCCAACTCCAGAAGCCAGCAACCCTAAAGCTAATGAATAATCACGATATTGTTTTTTCAGAACACGACGATATTTGCCACTTTCAAAATACTGCATGTCTGCCATTGATGGATATTGTCCAATTTTTCTAATAATAACATATCCCTCAACCTTTTTCACTGACTCATAATACTGCCGAACTTCATCAGACATAACCGGTTCCATTTCCGACATCCCATTCCATTGATTCAGTTCTGTTAGATATTCTTTTACTGCTACCGGTATCTCTTGTTTAATTCTTATTTTTTCAACAACAAACGAAACACTCACTTTATGTTCTGAATTCAAAACACACTGATATTCTCTATGAATATACGGTTCCGCAAGAATATCTTCCATACACCTTTGTTGGCTTTTGTTATAGTTTTCTTTCAACTGTTCATCACCCATTGCAAACACAGATGCATTATTATATTCGTCTGTCAAGCTCACTGATAAATACTCTTCCTTATGGTTTTTTACATATTTTCTTAAACTCATTCTTTTTACTGAATCTTTAAATGCTTGTTTCTGCTCACATTCTACACATGGAAGCATAAATGGGCTATTATTCTCTCTAATTGCAAATAAAACATTTGCATCTCTTCCACTGATATAGTTTTCTACTCCATATACATCATCAGCTTCATTTTCTTTCCTTCTTACATCATAGGTATCTATTACGACATCTTCATAAAGCCCTAACTCAGTAATTACAGTACTTTTATCAAATGACGAAAGATGTGGAAGTTTAAGTGCTTTTTCTACTGTATATTTTTTCAATATTGTCCCTCCGTATACTACTAATATGGTTAATGTTGCCACTATGTTTATAAACACTTTAATAATGCTTAACATCTTTCTAAACTATTTCTGTAACCATCCCATTTTGAAAATCTAATTTACTCCAATTATCTTCAATCGGAACTTTTTTTATCTCACAATATAACAATTTCAATATCTGATTATGAGCGCAAATTAAAATATCCTTTTTTTCTCTACTATCTAATGTTCTAAGCACCTCTGATTGAATAAACTTTTTTGTACGTTCTAAAATCTCCTTATAGCTTTCTCCTTCTGGAGGTGTTTCATAATAACAAAATCTTTGATTCATAAAATATTCCGGATATTCTAATTGCAATATTTTACGTTCTTTCCCTTCGAAGATTCCCATATCTCTTTCACGTAACATATCCATATAATAAATTTCTGGACAATTATCTAACTTCTTTTCCAATATTTCTATCGTTTCTTTACATCTGTTTAAATCTGAAGAGAAAATAACTAATCTTTTATCTTGAATTAGCTCTACCCCCTCTACGATTGGATCATCACACAATTTCCAGTCCGTTTTTCCTGAAATTTTATTTTGTGTATTTGCTTCTGTCTTGCAATGTCTCAAAAAGTATAAATGTTGCATTACATATCACCCTCTTCAAATATAATACTTCACGCCGCCTAATGTTTCACGAGAATATAATGCAATCGGATCTAGTATTTCCTCAATTGTTCCTTTTAAATATGGAGTTGCTCCAAATATATTGCCTTTCTCAAAATCCTCTTTGTCACACAAATTTCTTATATCCAGCATTCCTTTTTCGAATCTTGCAGAATAGTTCACATCTATTTGTTGTATGATTTTTTTCGTATAACTATCTTCCAAGCATAATTTTTTATTCTTTACTCCTAATCTAATATTCTTAAAATCATCTTTTGCAAATTCTCCAAAATACTCCTTATTCAATTTTTGCCCCCAACCATGTGGCACTACGAACTTTCTTTTTCCTTCTAACTCAATACTCCACATATCACTACTTGGTCTAAATAAAACAATCGGGGCTCCCTCTCTTGAAAAAATCGGCACAACATCATCTTCATCTATTACATATGTTCCGATAGCAATCGAATAATCCGTAGGCATTCCATAATGATGATATGTTTTCCTTTGAATTGGTCTTATATCTCCAAAAATTTGCTTTGCAAACCAATTATGTATGTCTCTATTCTGTTCATTTAAAGTTCTCGCAATGCTTATAAATCTTTCTGCCTCCCTATCTTTTAAATAATGAATATATCTTGGATTATTTTTTTCTTTATATGTTTTCACATAATCACTATACCAATTATGTGGTTTTGGATATAAACCTAAATAAGAATCTTTATACTGTTTTGCTGATGAATGCAAAACTAAGTAAAAATGTCCTGTTGTTCTACTTTTTGATAACAAAACAAAATGATTTCCCGTATTAAAACTAAATGCAAGACCTTCTTGTTTAGAACCTCTAGTAATGATATCATCTATAATTTCACTGTTAAAAAATTCTTTTATATTCTTTCCTTTTAATGAAGCACTGTCAAATTCATAATAACTACTTGAACAAACATTTACAGTTGTATCTACCGGTACGATAGGCGTACCTGATTTCCAGACAATCAGCATACCTGTAGCAAAACCTCCTGCCAAACGTAGCACATTATTCGGCATACCAATATCTAATGATGGAAAAATATGTGCTTCTCCATACTTATCATATTTTTTTACCAATCCCTCTAAAAGGTGCTCTGTCTCTTTTACATATGGCAACAATATTTTTTGTGTAGAATCATTAAGCAAATTTTCTGGGCAATATAGCTTTTCGTATGTATCAATTTTTCTATCTTGATCTGCAAAAAAGAAACCACTTTCCCCTTCGTCTCCCCAATTTATCTGACTGGAAAAAGATCTAAATCTAGGATCCCATGTCGAATGTAAATCACTGATTAATTGCGTACGATATAGTTTATGCATTTCAATGTTTCCTTTTAATTTTCCAGAATCTTTTAATTGATATAACCTATTCCTCCAGGATCTATGACATTTTTTTGCTTTCGATTCCTGCGTAGCAGTATTTCCATTCTTTTTGATTTCAATAACCATACTATCATTTTTCAATCTATTAATATATTCTTTATAGACATTATACATTGATGAATTTATAATATTTCGATCTAATGCATTATTTCGATCGACCTTCGTGCATACCAATGGCGTTGCTTTGAAATGGCTGTCATTCGTCCATAATAATGTATGTCTTAATAAAAGTACATCATTTGCAAATACCATATGATCCAATTGCACTAATGGAATAAAATAAATATTTATCGACTGATTTTCATCTAAATCCTTATATATATGATATAATATAGTGTGCATTGTACTTTCAATTCTAGATATTGGAGTATCGCCAATTTCAATTTCTGCAGAAGAATCGAACATAATTGGATCCGTTAAAAATATGTCAATATTGTTTATTTTCTTATTTTGTTTAATACTATTTACAATACTTTCATTATCTTCCCTGATATCAAAGGCATTTTCCAATGATTGTCCTGCGAGGATAATATCTCCCTCCGCATTCTGTATCAATTGATTTCTTAATTTAACAAAATCTTTTAATGGTAATGCAGTCTCTATGCCAAATTGCTTTAAATAATTCTCGGTAAACTCTATTTTTCCCTTTTCCTGTACTTCTTCCTTTTTCTTTTTTCTTTTTTTCGAACGTGGCAAGATAAAAGAACATCCTCCATGTTGAAAAGCTCTTTCTGATTGATCAAAGTCCCATATTTCTAATTCATCATTATATGCATATAAAATAATATTTAATTGATGTGACTCACTATTATATATGCAATAATAAAAACTTGGTTTATTGTATCCATCATTCAAAGGTCCGCCACAAGTAAATTGTTGAATTCGTTTTTCAGTGTGATCATATGTCTTAATTCCTATTTCGTGACTATGTCCTGAAAAAACAACATCAATATTATAACTTTCCATTAATTGTTGAAACTTCTTTTGTTCTGACTTTCTGAAATATTCTACGCCATGATGCATAAATGCAACATTAATACAATCGTCATTTTTTATTTTCTTACATTCATTTAACAATGGTGTACCATATACTTTTAAATTGCCTTCATCATACTTCGAACCAGCAACAACACAGGTATTAATATTTAAGATTCTATAACCATCTTTCTCTATACATTGATTTTCTCCTTTAAATATTTGACCCGTAACTTCCTCTACTAATTTAGCATAACCAGAAAAAGTTGCATTTTGCGGACTACTTAATTCTTTATATGCCATATCATCTAATTCATGCCCGTCTTCTATTCTCTTGCCTTTCGAATAATTCATCCCTGTATAATACATTAATGAATTTAATCGTCTATCACTTCGTTCCAAATCATGATTTCCAGGGGTCATATAAATAGATGCCTTATCACATCCAGATGCACTTGCAAGCTCATGAATGTAATCGCCACATTTTTTTATGATATTTTCATCACTTTTTCCCTGATAGAAAAAATCACCACACAAGAGCAAGAAATCTGCATTTAATGCCCCTTCTTTAATTGTAGAAATAAGATTTTCTCGTATATTATCAGTATTTACATTTCTGTATTCAAAATGTAAATCTGAAAAATCCAGCCATTTAACAATCATTACTTTTCCCCCCATCCTATAGTTACTCTAAATGATTTCTATCTTCTGTATTTCAAAAGTGCCTGCGGTTTCAACAACATCTTCTGGATGAATCACAAAACAAACTTCAGAAATTTTATATAATGCCTTGCTACGCATTTTTGCAAGCGGTATGCTCAATTTGTTTTCACCTTGAACAACAGGAAGTTCAAATGCCTCTAAAATCCTATTACTATCTGAATATTTGAATTCCACCGTTATCTTTTTCAACGAACCAGTAAGATTCAACAAAGTAAATTTAAATGCTGCTAAAGAATTGAATTCCAAATATTGTCCAAGATTTAATTTATCTGCATACCCTAATACCATACTTATAAAATTAGGATACTTAATTATCCTTTCTCCATATGGATTCATGTTAAAATTAACAGTTATTAAATCATTCTTTACTATGTGATTCACAACATCTTCTTTATTTCTAAAAAAAATACTATCATCAAAATATGTTCCGATTTTAGCTTGTTCCAAAATATTTACTTTTTTCAAACCTCTTGTATTGATTTCTGATTCAAAAAGATGCAATTTTTTGTTTATTCCAGACCCAAAGCTTATTCTCCGTTCATTAGATAAATATTCAAGAAAAGCCTTCACATCTACTTCTGAGTTGATATCTCCCACCTGAATATCTGACAGTGGTGTACCTGATAATGCCTGACCTTTATTTATCGGATATAGTGCAAATGGAAATATGTATTCTCCATTCTTTTTATGTTTGCTATACATGTATGAATACGCAACACCTAACTCAATCATACAGAATTTACTCTCATAGTATTCTTTGCTAAGCACCGGAATAAATAAATCTGATGTATTCAATTCTTCAAAAATAGTTTCAATAAAGTTTTTCCCAGCTGCAATGCAACCTTTCTCCGAAGTACAAAACACTTCTATTTCTGTACTAATTGATTCTAAAAAATCTGCAAATTTTAATATAATCTCTTTGTTTTTTGATGCATGACTGATAAAGATTTTCATTTGTGTTCTCACCTTTTCAATTGGAATGTTTTCTATGATATCATTTAACTTATATAATCATAAAAATAAATGTATAAATTTTCCTATTTTAGTATATCATAATTCTTCAGACAAAACCACAAGACCATAAGTTATTTTGCAAACATTAGTGTTATTGTGTATTGATATCTGAAATTTAGTGTGTACAAGTGATTCTTCCTCTTACATTGAATCTCTGTAATCACTTTCGTAATTTACCTCACTAAAGTTATTACTTCAATTTAAAACTGGCTATTCTACCAATTCTAAATTTTATCCGCCCCACTAATCCGTTAAAGTGAATTTATACGTTTATAAAAAACAATAGTGTCTGATATCTTGGTGTACCAATGCCAGTTAGTAGATTAATTTCAACTGATATTCATGAATCTTATTCCAGATTTCTGTTCTGCACTGTTACACTTCATCACAAAATGTTCCTTCTGGTTTTTCCTTATAAAACTGTGCCAATGTAGAATCCTCTGCTAATGGGTATAAAAAATCTCCATATAAACTGATACGGGCATGTTCATATACATATTGATCATATTTCTCCAGTATTACAATTCCGTTCCCTGCAATCAATGAAAATAATGCTCCCATCAAATCCACATCAAACAATACTTTTGTCTCAAGCTGTCATTAAATCACGCAGCATTTATATGCATTTTCTTTCTCGGATGTAACGCTTTTAATATATCGGCCTGTTTTTTTGCTGCAACATGTATATAAATTTGTGTTGTCTTTATAGAACTATGTCCTAAAATCTGTTGCACACAACTTATATCAACCCCCTCTTCTATTAAGTATGTAGCAAAAGAATGGCGAAACATATGCGGTGTTATATTTCTATCTATTCCTGCACATTTCGTGTATTTTTTCAGCATTATCCTAATTGATTGCTCGGTAAATCTTTTTCCTCTTTGATTCACAAAAAAATATCCACACACTTGAATTGCCATCCTATTTTTTTCATAATATTCTTTCAATAAGTTACATACTGATTTCTCACCGATTTGAATCAATCGCTCTTTTCCACCTTTTCCCATAAATCGTATTGTACCGGATTCTAAATCAATATTTTCTTGCTTAATATTTGTCACTTCATATACTCTTGCTCCTGTAGCAAAAAACAGCTCAACAACGGCTATATCCCTCAAAATATATCTTTTTTCCTTTTTCTCTTTTTTTAATTCTCGATACATTGTATTTAATAAATTTTCTATTTCTTTTCTTGGAATAATCCGTGGCAAAATCCGTTCTTCTTTAAATTTTGTACGAATTCGTCGTATTGGACTTTCTTTAATAACTTCTGTTTCCTCTAAATACATATAAAATGCTCTGACCGATGCAATTTTGCGCTTCACTGTTTTTTGTTTATATTGTTTATGTAAATCAGTTATGTATTCTTCTATTTTCTCTTTTGACATGTCGTTCTTACCTACATATGTAAAATATTGTCGTAAATCTATCCTATATGCTTTTAATGTATTTCTATCCAATTCTTTTCGAAACTCACAGTATTCTAAATATTTCTGCACTTTTTCTTGTAACCTCATTATCTTGTCCTCCGTTTTTATGATAAGTTTACCACAATCTATTTTTCCTTTCTCAGCTTTATAGATAATACCAAATTATCTATAAAACAAACTGGAGAGAAAATATGAGTTTTTTTATTTACAATACAGAAATTCTTGATCGAGAGAACGAATCTGATGAGATTGCAACTTTTATTAATTTGCAAGAAGTTGAAAATCAAATTATTTGGGTATGTGCTGATACTGGAATTGGCAAAACCGCCTTGATACGAAAAGCTATCCAGAAACAAAAGACATCCAAAATATTTGTGGAAGTAGTAACACCTCCGGTCAACCATAATGATTGTCCTCGTCAAGGAGAGTATTTAAGTTATATTACCCAAGCAGTAAATGATTCTTTGAAAAATTATGGTGATGATTTAAAATCATTCATATACAATGGGATTGATACGCGAATAGGAAGAGCTGAATTAAATAAGGTTTTAAATGCAAGCTTAACTGAGATGCCTAAAACAATCGTAACTACTATTCTTAGCCGGTATGTTCAAACAGGATTACATGATGTGGAGCAATATTTGTTAAATCTAGATACTGAAAGCATTTTACTGCAGCGAGAGTATTTAAAATATTGTTTTACATCACATGATATTATTCTCTATTTAAGCAATATGCAGAATATTGATTCAAGAAGTCTAAACGAACTTAAGACACTTATCGAAACTACGGAAGATAATTGTTATCTTTTTGAATTCACAACAAAAGCTAACGAAATGAATTTAGTATACAAAAATGCCGATTTACTTGGAACACATGCTAAAATCGCAATATTAACTTTAGATACACTGCCAATAAATTATGCTGCTTCTATCGTAGGTGAATCTGCAATACAAGATTATTCCAAATGGGAATCTTATTATAAAACTGTTATTTGTGGTAATTTGTATAAATTGCAAAATGTAAGAGATGAATCTAAACTTTCCTTTGAACAAGATCCGCTTGAAGCAATATATGATTTACCTAAAGAAGGCCTTGTTATTTTACAGATTGTTTCTGTACATGATGGGGAGCTTTCATTATTCAAATTTTCATATATTTTAAGTAAATGTGAGGTTAAATATAAATTATTTTTTGAAAATAAGTTTGATTTATTATCCTTATATTTACAAAAGACGAATGACCATTTAAGATTAAAACACTCTTCTGTTAAAGATTTTATATTAAATTCTCAAGATATTTCTGTAGATCAAAGTCGTTTTGTTACCTATAGTATGTTGAGGAATATATTTAATATAGATTTGGTTTCAGGTAATTTTAAATGGTACAGCAAACAAGAACTAGTATTGTATTTAATAAAATTATATTTTACGGTGAAAGATACCAATAAAATATTAGAACTATTAGATCAATTTAAAGAATTAATTGCTGAAGAAATTGACGTAGAACAAATAAATAATCTTTTCGAACAATTATTCAAAGAAACCTCAGATTTTCATGATAAATACATTACCTTACAGATTGTAAAAACTTGTTATGACTTTGGATTATATACAAAGGCTTACAAATTTTTAGAGGAAGATTATGAAGAGAACATCAATTTTTATATGTATAAAGCTATATTACTAAACCGATTAGATAAACACACAGAATGTATCAATTATTGTATTGATGTCGAAAAGAAAAATAATTCAAACAGGTACCAATTAACAATTCAAATGATAAAAATGTTGAGTTTACGAACATTAAATATGAAAAAAGAATATCGACAATTGTATAATGACCTTTTAAACAATAAAGTGTATAAAAATTGTTTGGAATATGGATTTTTACTGCGAAATTCTGAAATTTTATATTCTCCGGTAAATGATATTCCTTATATCGAGAGAAGTATAAAACATTTTAAAAATTTTCAAAACCTCAAAAATGAAGTATATTCCCAGATAACACTTGCAACAGAATATGCATATGCCGGAAAGATAAGTCAAGCAACAGAGTTGCTTAAAAAAAGTAAGGATCTCTTCTTTAGTACGACTACTGAAAAACACATCTATTATAATGATATTGCTGCTATAGATTTAGAGGGGAGAAGAAAATCCGATTCTGCTTTACTTAATTTAGAACATGGATTGCTCTCCTCTCAAAATTCATATGACACACTTACACTTTTAAGTAATAAAATCTGTTGGTACATAGTTAATGAGATGTGTATTCCAGATATTGAAACATTTAAAAGACAAATAAGTTCGTATACCGCTATCGAACCTGATTTGCGAATAAAAAAACGAATTTACTTCAACTTCTATCAATATTATAAGTGGATTGAATCGGATGAACTTCTTGCCAATTACTATTGGACAGAAATGCTAAGTATGTCCAATATTCTAGATGATAAGTTAAATAAATTAATAAACAAGGTTAAAAAGAACTGCCGGCATCCACAAATTTATGTATCATTTATTACTTATTGGCATTTTGATATTCCCAATTTATAATAGCGTTATTTAATAATATATCAAACATTTGGCTATATGTATATCCAGCAGATTCAAAAGCCTGCGTCATTGTACTTACTGGACTAAGTCCTACATCTGTGGATAATTCTATCAAATAGAATTCGTTGTTTTTTACGCGACCATCAATTCTGATTAATTCTGTTTTTCCCAGATGATTATAAAAATTTATCAGAAAGTTTTTGTAGTCATCTGGAACACTAGTTGTTACACAATCCCATAACTGCTCATAATCATTTAATTTTTTATTCTCAGCTCCCATTATGGCATGTTTAATATATGGTTCTCCATCTATATACTGTCGAATAGCTTCGAATACCGAGATTTTGTCGGGAAGTCCTGCAATACAATACGATATTTCTTCACCTTCAATATATTCTTCTGCAAGCAATGGACAGTAATCAGATAATAATTCATTACCAATTGATTTTGCTTCCTCAAAAGAATCTACAAGATTTTTATTAAAAATACCAATCGAACCGCCTTCAAAATTTGGCTTTATAATCATGGGATAAGAAAAAATTTTTAACTTTTCTAAATCATGTTTGCAATATATAAGAGTGCCTTTAGGAGAAAGCAAGCCATGCTTTTTGGCAAATAATTTACAAGTATCTTTATCTTGGCAAATTGCCTGTAAGTATGCATCTGCTCCGACATAGGCAATATTTTCTGTTTCGCAAATAGATGGAATCAGAGCTCTTCTGTTACGAGAAGAAATTCCGGACCACACGGACAGCACAACATCGTCTGTATGTTTTTTTATATTATCAATAAAATCTTCCGGTGACTGATAGTGTATTACTTCCACTGCTATTTCGTTTAGAGCTTCAAACATTGCGTTGAAATAATTATCATCAATAACTTCTAAGTCTTTTGATGAAATAGTAGCATTTTTATGTGTAGGTACACGATCTGCAATTAATACAACCCTCTTATTAACCATAACTTCTTCCTCCTGCTATGTAAAATGTTTTATAGATAATTTGGTATTATCCGTTAATATTTAAATTTCTGCTCTTAAAAATTTAATAATGCCTAACACCAATGTGGTCTACATTGAAATTATTCTCCTCAAAATAGGATTTACTCATACATCAGATACTTGTGAATTTACCGCTTCTACCTTTTAATATTTCTTCTTATAATTTTTTTATTTTTTGATGCATGACTGATACTGTCTTAACAATCAATGAATCCAATCTCCCATTATCTCATTCCAGATACTTGGTTCTATATGTGAGAATCCTCCCCAATGCTGAAAAGTAAACTCACTAAAGTATATGTGGCTACTAACATTATACAAATCAATGCGAATATGCTTATACCCTTGAGATAGTTTTCCAGCTAAATACTTCATCTCTTCAAATTGGGATGGTATTTCAAAAGAATCCTCAAAATTGGGATTTTCAATCATTAATGGTAATCTCTCAAAATTCATGTTATAGAAATTAGTTTTAACTGCACTATCTCTATCTATTGCAACCATAACGATTTTGGGAACTCCGTCAAAGCAAAAAAATTTATAATCCATTGGCAGTTTATCATCAACTCCAATAAATTTTTCAGCAATAATACGAGGGGTTATTCCTCTATATTGTTTTTCTCGCAAGTATCCAGAATAATCAATTTTCATCGCCTGTTCCAGTTTTTTCTTTTTTCTTTCAAAATTAAAATTCTCTTTGTCTAGACAAACAATATTACTCCCTGAATCATGCGTACACTTCAATACGAACTGTTTGGGCAAAGCCGAAATATCAATTTGATTTACTTTTTCATAAACAGCATATGTTGGAATAATATATTTTTCTCCAATTATACTAGTTGCTATTTTCTTTGCCTCTACTTTATCCACTAAACCAGAAAATTTTTCATATCCACCATGAATTTTAAGCCACTGCAGTTTCTCATTATATGTTTGTGGATTATCTATATCAAAGCATTTCCTGCATTGTAAAAAATAAAGTATTTCCAAATATGTCTTGTCTGGAATCTGATCAAGTATTTTTCCGATTCCATGTCTCTGACACCATATATAGAATTTTTTGTATGTTTTATGTTTCATTTTTCAAATCCTTATATTATTTTCTCAAAGCTATTATATACTACTCTTAATATACTTTCCATAATAAGCACTATCACCAAACAACCACTCACTATTACTACTTTCTTCATTTGCAAACTAATCATTATAAAAATAAATCCAATAGCAAAGCACGCTACAATGATAACGTTTTGAATAAGAGATGCATAGAAATCTGCTCCTTTTTTAAATTTTTTAAATGGACTTCTATTCTCCTGATAATACGTTTCATATGGTTTACTTAAATATTGGACAACTATTTTCCTCTGTATTTCACTCAAAACCTTATAATGTAGCTTATAATTTAATCTTTGACATAAAAAAAGCAAATAAAATATCATCCCGATTACACCTGTAAGAATAAATACTATACCAACAATACATTCTAGCTGTTCCATCTTTAATTTATTGCTAAAAAATGTGAGTGCAAAGGTAGCAAATGTAGCTACTCCCGCAAAAATTGCGAAATATAATTCCATCCATTTGTCACGTGTTTCTTGCTGTAACTTTACCTGATCAAAAATATAGGAAGCAAATGCAATTAAATCCTGATTTTCATTAGATTCATATTTTCCTAACGTATCTTTGCTATTTATATAGCTTTCTGCTTGATTTCTTCTTTTCTTCCTTTTCTTCCTTTTCTTCTTCATCGTATTAATTTCCTTTTATATGAATCTATCCAAATGACCAATACCTGAATATCTATTCTGTTCCTGCAATATCTCAATTTTTTCACCTGTTTCAACTATATTATCCACAGCCATCACCCATACTGCTGCAAGGTCAGTTCCTCTATAATCATTTAAATATAATTCATAATATTTTTCAAATTCTTTTCCAGAAATAATTACCCTTTTAATTGTAGCATATGCTAATAGTCCATATCCCTCAAAATTCCACAATGCAATTAACACTTTCTTATTAAACCATATACTATACGTTAAGTTTCGATTATTTACAGAAGTTTCAACAGGTTCCAACAAGATAATCTCATCTTCCGAATTAGCAAATAAGCAATTTCGAAATGCTATTGATGGATATCCATTCTCAGATATTGTAGAAACAATTTTTATATTATTTTTTTCAAGCAACTCTTCTTTAAATTTATCAAACAATCTTCTGCTATTCATCACTATATCCTATCCAAATCCGTATCTGGATGGTTGCCACATCGCCTGTAATCGTCCATTCCAGTATATAATTCATACTTTTTTCTTAATAAACTCAACCCTTTTGATAATTTAATATAATAATCAAGAGAAGGTAAAGACTGTTTAGCAAATAATGAACCTGAAGCAATTCTCCAGACACAAGACACAACAGACACACCATTTTCAAACAATTCCCTGGCTTCTGTAAGCGTTGCTTCTAATGCTTCATCTTCCTCCTTAAAGCCATTAGGTAATGCCAATTCCACCCCGCCTACTATTCCTGTATTAACATTACCTCTTCCAAATATTTCAACCGCTTGAAATAAACGCTGTTTCCACTGCTCATATCCTACAAATGCATTCTTACCTGGACAAATCCAGGCAAACAGTTCTTTATTCAACACCTCTATATCTGAAGTATAAAACATCAATCCGGTTTCATCATGTAATCTTTTTAATTGTTCCTTATTATACGCAGCCGCTATTAACTGACTTGGGAACTTATCTTCACTAAAAAATCCACCTATAATCTGCAACACTTCTATATATAAATTAAGCTCATCATCAAAATGCTTTATACCACCAATTCTACATCCCCCTGTAAGAAAAATAGATGTATATCTTCCTTTTTCTTTCAGTGCTTCCGCTACTGTTTCTTTTATATCCATCATATCAAGAAGCATTGGTTTTTTTTCAACTTTATTATACGTAGACGCTATTTCACAAAATCTACATCCCTTTCCATATTTCCAAAAGTCACAGTACTGAAACGGATTAATATCAAGTCTCTGTGGACGGGCATTAGCAATATGCCACATTGGAGTTCCTTTCGAAGTATATTTTTCATAAAAATCTGGTTTTTCCCATAAATATATTTCGTCAATTTCTATCCCGCTCATGCTAACAACAAAATTGTTTTCCTTATAGTCTATTACATACGGCTCAATCCCAGTTGTTCCATTAAAACAGGGCCGCGTAATAACAGACGTTCCGTCTCGAAGCATAAACGATACTGGATAATTTTCTTGTAACTCTCTACTAAATGTTCTTTCTTTTGTTTGATATTTTTCACAATTTATTTGGCACATAGCTTGTCTGGACATGATGAATCCTCGTCTTTGCATATCAATTTTCAATATTACAAACGGAGAAACATCTGGATATTTTACACAAGCCTCAAAAAAAGTAAGCACTATATTTCCCCCTCTCGAAAGATATTGGATTTTTCAAGTAATTATCTAACATTATAAGTCAAAAAACGGTGAATATATAGTTATCCAAAAAACTAAACACTTACGTATAAAGTATTATGCTCAATTTTTATATTGAACTGTATACAATCTGTTCAAATGTTTCTCTATTTTTAATGCATGCTTCTAATAAACACGCCTCCCAATCATTATTTCCCCTGGTACTTCTCAATGCGTTAATCTTACATACGACAATATTTATACATGCGTCTGCTTCTTGTCCGCTTTGTAGCATGAAAGAAAACTCTGATCGTAATGTTGATATTAGACTATTACATTGCACCATATAGCGTTCTATTAATTTCAATCTGTGGTAATGGTTTTTTATAATTCGATTTATCATCTTAGATTCATCTAATCTAATAGTAAATGTAATGACTGGTATTCCATCCTGCATATCTATATCTGCATATAAATATTGTTCTGTTGGTATCTCATCAAAATAAAAATGAAGAAACTGCCTCTCACCATTTATGGTAACAATATCGCCCTTATTTGTATTACACTGACTACAACAAGGCACCAAGTTTGGTGCAAAAATAATATATTCTGGATATTTTGCTTCTGGAAAATAGTGTTCTAAGGTATTTGGTTCTGATATCATACAAAATGGGCACTTTCCCTTCACAGCCACAGGTAAATTATCTTGTATTCTCTTTTTTACAGATGCAAATATTTTACTTGACTTATAAGAATCTCTTATCAACAATTCAGTTTCTTCGTCTATAACATTCTCCTGATTAATCTTTTCTAAATAATTTTTGCAATTCAAATACAGATCATATCTTTTAAAAACAAATGCCTCTATACCAAGCATTTTTCCTCTATTTCCATAACAGCACGTATCACATGCACTTTTATCTTCCCTGCAAAGAACACAATGTTTATTCTTAATTTTCTTATTGCTAGCTATTTCATGAAATATTTTTTTATCATCATTTTTGATAGGGGTAAGTTTTATCATTCCTCGTTCCCCCTTGTGCAGCAATTTTTTAAATATATCATTGCGTTAAAAGATAATTTTCCCTCGAATAATGCAAGAATCTCATCATATTCCATTTTTTGACTTAGTTTCTTCAATACTGATTTATAATTACTCTCTGTACTACGCACATCAAAAATGTCATCTGTTATCCTAGTTACATTTTCCCCAAAGCATTCATTATCCGGCGTATGTATTGACAATATATTATTAACTCTTGTAAGTGCTCTAATATATCTTGAAGGAATCTCTTGTATAATCAAAGGCGAATGCGTTGCAATAATTGCATACGAATTAAACTCTTCCAATAAACGATAGAACATTCTCATGGTATTTGCAATTGCATTAGGATGCAAATGTAATTCTGGCTCATCAAATAGAAGTATTGATTCATTCTCTATATTTGCCAGAACTTCTGTCATTGTACATACAAGAATATGCTGTCCTGAACTAAAATGAATCTTTTCTTCTTCCTTGGCCACAAGATTTTTAATTATCGAAATATGTTCCTGCTCCATCAATTCTGACATAACATTTTCCCATGCATCGTTTCGTCCCTTATCCCCAATAATTTGCAAAGATTTTTTAAAATTTTTATGTAGTTCTTCTAATGATAGTGTTCCTTTCTCTGACTGTATTCCGCAATATACATAACTATTACTATAGTAATAATCCGAATCGCCTTCCTTCGTCCTCTTCCGAAACTCATCAAACGCACTAAAGGATATAGAAATCACTTTATCAACAGCCGGTCTTTTCCCGACAAATTTCGCATTTCTTTGTACCGCCGTGTCCTTCAGTCCACTTAAGGAATCTGCTAATCCAGCAAGAATTTGCGTTTTTCCGGTACCGTTTTTTCCAACTAAAGCATTCATCCGAAAAGGCAAATTCTCTGTTTTAGAAAAATCAAAATCAATTTCTGTATCCATTTCTGAATATGGTACTTCTATAGAATATGTAAATGATATATCATTTTCTTTTGCTTGATTACTCAGTAACAAATTTGCTGCTTCATATAAGGCTTTTTCAGCACTTGAATCTCTCAACAAAGATGTTTGAACCCCATCTTCTTGCCAAAATTCCTGTCTTAATGTTTCATTTGTAGCTATATCATTTAATCTTTGTAATACATACATATACTCATCAGGAAGATACTTTTTTAGATTCTGGTAAAACTGTAAACTCTGCCCTAACGAACAAAACTCTTCCGACAACTGTTTAATATTATCAGGCAGTACAGTCGATACCGCTGTCATATAATTTGAATTTCTCTTTTCATCAAAATCCCAATAATAAATTTTGATATCTCCAATTCTTTTAACTTCCCCATTGTTATCACAAAATGTCATATGAAATGTTGTTCTGTATCCAAAATCATTCCAATTATCGTCATATAAAACAATTGCATTTTTATAATCTTCTATTTGCGGACTCCATGTTGATTTCATATGTATGATGTTTTTCATATTCTTTCAGCCTCTTCCTTTGATTTCATATTGTTCCTGCTACTTCTATTATATATACAAAAAGCTGTAAACTTCAACGTGATTTTTTACAGCTTTTCAAACAATTTTTATCCGACTATCTCTATCTTTCTATCATATTTCTTTGCATAATCAGCCGTAATAAGCGAGCCACTTCCTTTACCTGGCGCTATTATAATCACTTCATCCGCCCATGCACTGATTAAACGATTTCTTCTTGGAAAATTATATTTCATTGGTTTTGTCCCGGGTGGATACTCCGAAAGCAGTGCGCCTTTTTCACGAATTTTCTCCATCAACAATTGATGTTCTGATGGATAACATATATCCAAACCATTTCCTACTATTGCAATTGTATAGCCACCTTCATTGATGCATACAGTACTTGCACACGCATCTATCCCCTTTGCCATTCCACTTATAACTGTTATCCCTTGAGATATATACTTTTCTGTTATTTCAACACATTTCTTTTTTATTTCTTGACTACATCTTCTAGCTCCAACAATCGCCACTGTATGATTTAGATTTTTCAATTCTCCTTGATAATATAATACAGCTGGCGCATCTTCTAACCGCTTTGCCTTATATGGATATTTGGAATTTTCTTTTGTAAGGATCAATATTTTTTGTCTTTGACATTTATCTAAAATTTCTTCTGCTTTTTCTAATGATTTTGAACTCTGAATACTCTCAATATGTCTCGAGTTTATTCCTTTTACTAATCGTAATGAATCTTCAGTTGCTTTATAAATCTCAATCGGATTTTCAAACTTTTCGAGTAACCTATTTGATAATACTGGTCCTATATTCGAAATTTGTGTCAACCATATCCAATATTTCAATCTACTTCACCACCATCATTTTACTATTGCTCTCATCCAGGTCTCGGCACGAAATAACTCGTTTGATATCCTCAAGCCTGACCTTATCTACTCCATCTAAATCCGCACTTGTCCTTGCAAGACGTAATAGCTTATGAATTACTCTTGCACTATAACCATATTTTTCACTTGTTTCCTTTAGTAAATTCAAACTATCTGCATCCAACTCACAATACTTTTGAATTAAAGTAGTTGTCATTTGTGCGTTACAATTTACTCCCTCTTCGTTCTTATACCGTTCCTGTTGTATTTTTCTTGCTGATTCAACTTTTTTCCGTAATTCTGCTGATGAATATGTTGAGCTTTCATTTTCCATATCAAAAAATCCAACTGGCTGCACTTCTTTTTGAATATCAATTCGATCCATGATTGGACCGGATATTTTTCCTCTGTATTTAATAATCTCATAATCTGTGCATCGACATCTGGAACTTGGATAATATCCACATGGACATGGATTCATTGCCGTAACAAACATAAAATTTGCCGGATATGTATGTGTTCCGTTCACTCTTGCAACAGAAACTTTTTTATCTTCTATCGGTTGCCTCAAAGCATCTAATGTTCTTCTGGAAAATTCAGGTAATTCATCTAAGAATAGCACTCCATTATGTGCAAGGGATACTTCTCCCGGCATTGCATTGACTCCGCCACCAATTAAAGAGTTTAGAGAAGCATTATGATGCGGTGCACGAAAAGGACGATTCCTAAGCAAACTATGTCCTGCTGGTAAGAGACCTGATATACTATATATTTTAGTAACTTCCAAACATTCTTCTTCCGACATTGTAGGCAGAATTGACGGAATTCTTTGTGCGATCATTGTCTTTCCGCATCCCGGTTCACCAATCATAAGCATATTATGTCCACCAGCTGCTGCCAGAAGTGCAGCAGCAACAATTTTCTTTTGCCCTTTTACATCTTTAAAATCAAATGTCTGTTTATTAAATGTGTCTTCTCTCTTTTTCTTCTCTGATTTTTCAACAAAGCTTTGTTTTCCTTCCAGATATTGAATCACATCTATTAATGTTGAAAAGCCAAATATTTCTATTCCTTGTACAAGTTTTGCCTCATCCTTATTTGCTTCCGGAATAATTATTTTCCTTATTCCTTCTTTTTTGGCTGCAAGTATCATCGGCAAAATTCCACAACATGCTCTAAGCCCTCCGTCTAAACACAATTCTCCAATGAAACCATATTGCTCTAATTCTTTCACTGCTATACTTTTATCTTCCTGCAATACCCCAATCGCCATAGCCAGATCATAATGAGAACCTCTTTTTTTCTTATCTCCCGGTGCAAGACTTATAATCACTCTTTTCTTTGGAAATATATATCCACTTTCGTCAATTGCTGACTGAATTCTATCCCCGGCTTCTTTTACTGCAACATCTCCCATTCCTATAATTGATGTCATAGGCTGACCTTCTAACATCTTCGTCTCAATATCTACGTTATATCCTTCAATTCCTTGTATTGCAAAACTTTTTACCACGGTAGCCATAATTCATTTTCCCCCATACTTTTCCTTATTTCGCTCTCCTCAACGATATATTTATGTGCAATATCTTCTACAAACTCTCTATAACGCAACACGCTCTGATTCTTAAAATATGATAATGTTCGATTCCTTTCAGTTACCCTGTCGTCTTTCAGTGCAAGCATTGCCCGATAACTGCTCCATTTATAATCTTCCGGGTGTGCTGCCATCTTTGCTTTTACGGGATTTAAATGAATGTATCGACTCGTCTGCAAAAAATATGCATCCTCTTTTACCAAACACGATTTATATCTGTCTTCAAACAAATGCCCTTTGTATCCATATTTTCGATTATATGTTTTCGCATAATCACCGGCTATTTTCTGCATAATCTTCCCGATCTCATAATTTGATGTTTCAATCAGCAGATGGATATGATTTGTCATTAAACAATATGCATGCACTTTCGCCTCGTACTCTTCCGTTACTCTTTTTGCTATAATCAGAAATATTTCATAGTCTATTTCTTCTTTAAATATTTCCATCCTTCGAATCCCTCTCTCCATCAAATGATAGACAGCTCCTGGATACCACTCTCTTTGTTTTCTTCCTATATTCTCACCTCGACTTACTTTTTTAACCTTATTTCTTTATTTGTTCGTTTATACGTATTTTATGGGTAAGTTTTTTATGCAAGCTCTTTTAGTGCTTCCAAATATCCCATCACTCTTTTCTGTGC
>OLGY01000750.1_pt1 | contig 20321 bp, 19 predicted proteins | sample 1605951 | NCBI WGS metagenome assembly OLGY01 (sample SAMN03283280) | human gut metagenome | biome: human-associated habitat; material: feces | host: Homo sapiens | place: Peru | collected 2012
TGCCTGTTTAAAAGAATATTGATTAAGGGAGGAAATTTAAAATGGGAAGATATATTTTATCGAGAATTATTAAAGCCATTATTTCAATATTCGCTGTTACATCCATAGTTATAGGGATGATTTTTACTCTAATACCTAGAGAAAGAATTTTCGAAAATGATGAAGGGTATCGTAAATTAAAAGGTGATAACCGTACTACTTACGTTTATTCAAAATACGATGAGCTTGGTTATCTAGATTATTTATCACTGCAAGATATGTGTAATGCAAAATCAGATGATGTAAATGCTTGTCTTGTTAATAACAGCGAAGAGAATCTTAGAGTGATTCAAGAATATGAAAACGATGGTTATACTGTTGAATATCTAAGATCTAAGAAGGCTTATGCAGTTCATGATTACACATTATTGGAGTTAATCGGAAACTATTGGGCTAACTTTATCAAGTTTGACAATAAGAATGCCATCCAAGATGCAAAGAATCCTGACTTAGAAAGAAAAGTTTATTTTGGTAAGGATACTAATGGTGCACCTGCTATTAAGTGTTCTGGTTGTGAACATGAATATCTATTATATTTTGGTGATGGATTCCCATTCATTCATCAAAACTGGATTAGATTAAACTTTGGTAACTCTTATCCAACTAATAAGGGTATTCCAACAGTTAAGGTAATCAATCAAGGCCAAGGCGAACAAGTTAAGAAGGAACAAACTTTCCCAACTGGTGTTACGATGGAGAGTGCTATTAACCAACATACTTGTACCTATAAGTCAAATATTGACCACTTGGATGAAAATAAGTTTACAAATCACTATGCAAACTGTGATTCTTATTATTCATCACCATCAATGGTTGGTACTTCATTTAAGTTTGGTATGATCTCACTTGTTATTGCTTATGTATTAGCTATTCCATTTGGTATTTTAATGAGTAGAAACAAGGACAAGTTCTTTGATAAGTTAGGTATTGCGTTCATCAATATCGTAATTGCTATGCCATCTCTTGCCCTAATTTTCTTTATAAGAGAAATTGGTGTTAAGTTTGGTTTACCTGATAAGTTCCCAATGCTTGGTTTTAATGATGTAAGATCTTATATTGCGCCAATTATTGTATTGTCTTTAATTTCTATGCCATCTTTAATGATGTGGATTAGACGTTATATGATTGACCAATCTACTAGTGATTATGTTAAGTTTGCTCGTGCAAAGGGTTTATCTCAAAAGGAAATTTTTAATAAGCATATCTTAAAGAATGCTATTATCCCAATTATTAATGGTATCCCTGTAAGTATCGTTGCTTGTATCTCTGGTGCGTTCATTACTGAATCTGCATTTGCTATTCCTGGTATGGGTAAGATGCTTCCTCAAGCTATTCAAAAGTTGAATAATAATATGGTTGTCACACTTGTGTTCATTTTCTCTGCATTAGCTATTTTCTCTGTGCTTGTGGGTGACCTTCTAATGACAGTTGTCGATCCTCGTATCCAACTAGCCGCTAAGAAAGGAAAGAAATAATATGACTGAAGTTAATATTAACGAAATCGATTTAAATGATCCAAAGTTGTTCGAGAAAAAGATTGCTGATGAATCTAGTTCTGAACACATTGCAGCTCCAAAGTATTCTTATTGGGGATCTGTATGGAGAAATTTCTTCCATAACAAGTTAGCTATAGCTTTGTTAGTTGTTATTGTTGTTGTCTTCTTATTTGCGTTTATTCAACCTATTTTCTCAGGTTATGACACATTGAAGACTCCAAATATCAATAATAGAGATTTACATTATTTAAGACCTTTCCAAAATTCTGAATTCTTCCTAGGTTCAGATGATAAGGGTAACAGCTTATGGGATGCATTATGGGCAGGTACTAAGAATTCATTATTCTTAGCTGTTATGGCGACATTAATTACTGAATTCTTAGGTGTTGTTGTTGGTATGTTCTGGGGCTTCTCTAAGAAAATTGATGCTGTCATGATTGAAGTTTATAATGTAATATCAAATATCCCTACAACACTAATTGCCATGATTTTAGTTTATGCATTGGGTGGAGGTATGAGTCAGTTGATCTTCGCACTATGTGTTACTACATGGGTTGGTACTGCTTATTTTATAAGAGTCCAAGTTATGATTATTAGAGATAGAGAATATAATCTCGCTAGTAAGTGTCTGGGTACGCCTACATATAAAATAATTTTAAATAACATCCTTCCTTACCTGGTTTCTGTTATCATTACTAGCGTTTCAAGAGATATTCCATTATTTATCTCAACTGAAGTTGCTTTATCATACATGGGCGTTGGTCTAAGCTATAAATATCCTTCACTTGGTAAGATGATTCAAGAGTATTCGCCTTATATGACAAGTGCAGGTTACTTATTCTGGATTCCTGTATTTACAGCTGCTGTAATTTCTATTTCTTTATATATTGTTGGTCAAGCACTTGCTGATGCTAGTGACCCTAGAACTCATATGCTATAGAGGTGAATTATGTCAAAAAATGTAATATTATCTGCTAAAAATATTGAAGTAAAGTTCAAGGTTAGAAATAGAGTTCTAACAGCTATTCGTAATGTCTCTCTTGATTTTGAAGAGGGTAAAGTTGTTGCCATCGTTGGTGAATCTGGTAGTGGTAAGTCAGTATTTACTAAGACTTTCACTGGTATGATTGATATCAATGGTGAAGTAAGCAATGGTGAAATTATTTTCGAAGGAAAGAATCTATTAGATAACAAAACAGAAGAAGATTGGTTGAATATTCGTGGTAAGAAGATTGCAACTGTATTCCAAGATCCAATGACTTCTTTAAATCCTGTTAGAACCATCGGTTATCAGATTTCTGAAGTATTAATTAAGCACCAAGGCATGTCTAAGGAAGAGGCTAAGAAGGAAGCAATTTCTCTTATGGCTCGTGTAGGTATTCATAATCCTGAACAAAGATATGATGAATATCCATTCCAATATTCTGGTGGTATGCGTCAAAGAATCGTTATCGCTATTGCCCTTGCTTGTCATCCTAAGATTTTAATCTGTGATGAGCCTACAACTGCACTAGATGTTACTATTCAAGCTCAAATCATTCATTTGATTAAAGACTTGTCTAAGGAATATGGATTCACAACTATCTACATTACACACGACTTAGGTGTTGTTGCTAATGTAGCTGATGTTGTTGCTATTATGTATGCTGGTCAAATCATTGAATATGGTAATGTTGATGAAATCTTCTATAATCCTCAACATCCATATACTTGGGGACTACTTTCATCTTTACCACAATTAAGTGATAAGGGTGATGAATTGTTCGCAATTAGAGGTACACCGCCTTCATTGTTTGAAGAAATTAAGGGTGATGCTTTTGCACCAAGAAGTGATTATGCACTAGCCATTGACTATATCAAGGAACCTCCTTTCTTTAAGGTTTCTGATACTCACTATGCTAAAACATGGTTATTACATCCAAATGCGCCTAAGGTAGAGAAACCTAAGGCTATCTGTAATCTTCATGAAAAGATTTCAGCATTAACCGCAAAAGGAGGCGTGTATGGCGAACGATAATAAAGAAGTACTATTAGATGTTAAGCATCTAGAAATTACTTTCTATCAAAATAAGAAGCGTTTTAGAGCAGTTAAAGACGCTAACTTCCAAATCTTTAAGGGCGAAACTTTTGCCCTTGTAGGTGAATCTGGAAGTGGCAAGACTACTATTGGTAGATCTATTATTAGATTAAATCCTACTTCAGATGGTGAAATCATCTATAAGGGTAAGAAGATCAATGGTAAGATTTCTAAGGAAGAGGAAAGAGAAGTTGTTAGAAACATTCAAATGATTTTCCAAGATCCTGCAGCTTCATTAAACGAAAGAGCTACAATTGACTACTGTATCTCTGAAGGCTTGTATAACTTCAAATTATTTGAAAACGAAGAAGATAGAGAAGCTAAGGTAGATAATGCCTTAAAGTCTGTAGGTTTATTGCCCGAACATAAATCAAGATATCCACATGAATTCTCTGGTGGCCAAAGACAAAGAGTTGGTATTGCTAGAACAATGATTATGGAACCTGAATTTATTATTGCCGATGAACCTATTTCAGCTCTTGATGTTTCTATTCGTGCTCAAGTATTAAACTTAATGAACAAGTTTAAGGAAGAAAGAGGCTTAACTTATATGTTTATTGCCCATGATCTTTCTGTTGTTCGTTACTTCTCTGATAGAATCGCTGTTATTCATAATGGTCGTATTGTTGAGGTTGCACCAACTGAGGTATTATTCAAGTATCCTTTGCATCCTTATACAATTTCATTGTTACAAGCTGTACCAATGCCTGACCCAATTATTGAAAAGAAAAAGGAACTTGTTATCTATGATGATTCAGGTAGAGACTTGTCTGGTCCTAAGCCTAAGCTTACAGAAATCAGACCTGGTCACTATGTATTCATGAATGATCGTGAAAGACAAGAATATGAAGTTAAGCTTCAAGCTATGGAAAAAGAGGCTAATGCCTAAGCTTTGTGCTATCATTATTAAGTAAGGAGAATCTTTATGAGTTTTACTGAAAAAATAAGAGATTTTATAGCTCCAGCTGAAGAAGAAAATGAACTAGAACTTACTGAAGAGGAAGCAACTGTTTTAAGTACTTACGAGAAACCCAAGGATGCTACTGTTAGTAAGATTAATTCATCTGCAAATATTGTGTTGTTTGAACCAAGAAATTTTGATGAGGCTGAGGAAATTGGTAGACACATCAAAAACCATAGAGCTTGTTGTATCAATCTACATAAGATGCCACTTGAATATCGTCAAAGAATTATTGATTTCTTGAGTGGTGTTGTTTATGGTGTTGATGGTTCAATCAAAAAAGTCGGTGAGAACGTAATCCTTTGTTCACCAAAGAACTTAGGTGTTGCTGGCGACATTAATTTAAATTCACAAGACTAAGATTAAGACATGCTTAAATAGGAAATATCAAAGAGAGTCAGTAGGGGTGGAAGCTGACATAGGAACTATTTAAGATATCACTTATGAGTTGTAACTAGATCAAAATAGTTACCGTTATTCGCGTTAAGAATTAAGTTAGAAGTAAAGGTGGTACCGCGCATATTGCGCCCTTTGGTATCACCTTTTTTATTTAAAAAAGGAGTTTACATATGGATTATAAAGATACGCTACATATGCCTAATACTGGTTTTGAAATGAGGGGCAATCTTGCTAATAAGGAACCAGGTATCTTAGACAAGTGGCAAAAACAAGATTACTATAAGAGAATCTTAGAAAAGAATGAAGGCAATAAGCCATTTATCTTACATGATGGCCCACCTTATGCTAATGGCAATTTACATGCTGGTACTGCCATGAATAGAACTATCAAGGATATTATTGTTAGATCTAAGGCTATGGCTGGTTACTATACACCATTTTTTCCTGGTTGGGATACACATGGTTTACCAATCGAGAATGCTATTCAGAAGTTAGGTGTTAATAGAAAAGAAGTTACTGCTAAGGAATTTAGAGAAAAGTGTGAAGAATATGCTCATCAACAAATTGCTGGTCAAATGGCTACTGAAAAAAGACTTGGTCAAGTAGCAGATTATGAGCATCCTTATATCACTTTAAATAAGGAGTTTGAGGCAAGACAAGTAAGATCTTTTGCTAAGATGGCTCTTGATGGTATGATTTTCCAAGGCTTAAAACCAATTTATTGGTCACCTTGGCAAGAAACAGCTATCGCTGATAGTGAAATTGTTTATTTTGATAAGAAAGATACTTCAATCTTTGTTGCCTTTGATGTATTAGATGGTAAGGGTGTTCTTGATGGAGATGAAAAGTTTGTAATTTGGACAACTACTCCTTGGACTATTCCTTCAAACTTAGCTATCTGTTTAAATGATTATTTAGACTATTGTGTTGTTAATACCGAAAAGGGTAAATTGATTTTCCTTGAATCTAAGATTGATGAATTACTTCCTAAGTTTGGTTTAACTAACCTAGGTGTTTTAAAACATTTCAAGGGAAGAGATTTAGAATATGTTACAGTTAAGCATCCTTTCTATCCTGAAAGACCTTCTGTTGTTATCTTAGGAAGCCATGTATCTGATGAAGATGGTACAGGTTGTGTTCATACAGCACCAGGCCTTGGTACAGATGACTTTATCGTTGGTAAGAAGTATGGCATTGAACCATTCTCTCCAGTTGATGACAAGGGTTGTTTAACAATTGAAGCAGGCGAAGATTTAGTTGGTAAGTTTGTAGTAGGTGATGAGCCAGATGGTGCTAATGTTGCCGTAATTAAGAAATTAGCTGCTTGCGGTGCTCTCTTAGGTAAAGAAAAGATTACCCACTCATATCCTCATGATGATCGTTTAAAGAAGCCTGTTATCTTTAGATCAACAGTACAATGGTTTGCGTCTATTGATAAGGTTAAGCCTCAGTTATTAGAAGCTATTAAGAAGGTTAAGTGGTGTAACTCATTTGGTGAAGTTAGACTTACTAACATGATTGCTTCAAGAAAAGATTGGTGTATTTCAAGACAAAGACTATGGGGTGTTCCAATTCCTATTATCTATACAGAAGATAAGAAGCCTATTATTGAAAAAGAAGTATTCGATCATATCGCTGATTTATTTGAAGAATATGGTTCAAATGTTTGGTTTGAAAGAGAAGCTAAGGACTTATTACCTGAAGGCTACAACAATCCTGCGTCTCCCAATGGTATCTATACAAAGGAAAAAGATATCATGGACGTATGGTTTGATTCGGGTTCATCTTGGAATGAACTAATTGCTAGAGGCTATGATTATCCATGTGACTTATACTTTGAAGGTTCTGACCAATATCGTGGTTGGTTTAATTCTTCTCTTATCGTATCAGTAGCTGTTAATGGTACTGCTCCATATAAGTCTGTATTGTCTCATGGCTATGTATGTGACTCTAAGGGTGAAGCAATGCACAAGTCTGTTGGTAATGTTGTTAATCCACTAGATATCATCAACAAGTATGGTGCTGATATCTTTAGACTATGGGCAGCAAGTGAAGACTTTAAGGCTGATATGAGAATTGGTGATTCTAACTTGAAACAAGTTTCTGACCAATATCGTAAGATTAGAAATACCTTTAGATTCTTATTAGGTGTTACAAGTGACTTCGATGGTAACTTAGTAGCTTATGAGAATTTAGAGCCTATTGATAAGTATATGTTAATTTCATTAAATGATATGCTAGTTAAAGTTAAGAATGCTTATGATAACTATGATTTCGTACAAGCAACAAATACAATGACTAATTTCATGACTAATGAATTATCATCTTACTATTGTGACTATGCTAAGGATATCCTTTATTGTGATGAGGGTGAAAGAAGAAGACAAGTTCAATCTGTTCTTTACCAAGCAATTGATGTTCTAGTTAAACTATGGAGTCCAGTTTTAGTATTTACAACTGAGGAAGTATATAGTTTCTTTAGACCAAATGAAGATAGTGTACACTATACTCATTTCCCTAAAGAACAAACTTATCAAAATTCTGATGAAGTAAAGGCTGACTTCGCTAAGCTTCATGTGTTAAGGGATGCTGTTCTAAAGGCACTAGAAGAATCAAGACAAAATAAGACAATTGGTAAGTCTTTGGAAGCTCATGTAACTTTGAATGTTTCTGATGAAGATAAAGCATTGTTAGAAAAGAACTTCAAGGATAAAGTTAATCAATGGTTAATTGTTTCTAAGGTTGATTACACAAGTGAAGTTCTTCCTAAGTATGATGACTTTGGTATTAAGGTCGAGAAGGTTGCTGGTGTTGTATGTCCAAGATGTTGGAACATCACTGATTCAACTGATCCTGAGGGCTTATGTGATCGTTGTAAGAAGGTTTTAGCTAAATAACAACAATAAGGATGTCCTATGGACATCCTTTAGTTTTCCAGAAATGTTGATAAAAATGGGAAAAACTTGGGAATAATATATCTTTGAATTTCGTTACAATAATTATAGTATAGAACATCAAATTAACCTCTAAGGTAAAATTGACGCTTGCTAAATATTATTGTGATTGATATAATTAAATTAACCTCTAAGGTAAATTTAATTATACTTTGGAGGTGTACTTTTTGCAGGTTAGATACAAAAATAATTTTTTGAGAAAGGTGTGTACAAACTATACCAAGTCTTGTAGATTCTATGGAAGTAGGATGGCGGAATTGATACATCTAAGAATTGATCAGTTAAATGCTGCTGAAACTGTAGAAGAAATGATTAATTTTTCAATCGGTAGATGTCATCAACTAAACGGAAATAGAGAAGGTCAGTATGCTCTGGATCTTGTTCATCCTTATAGGTTAATTTTTGTTAAGATTGATGATCAAATTCAAATTGTAAAAATCATCGAAATTGTCGATTATCATTGAATATGAAAACGGAGAGAAGAAATGATTAATAGCAGAACATATATTGCAGTTCCACCTGGTGCTTCAGTTAAGGAACAACTGTTAAATAGGGGTATGAGTCAGAAAGAATTTGCATTAAGAATGGATATGTCGGAAAAACATATAAGTAAGTTTTTAAATGGAGATGTCATTCTTACAACGGATATGGCTAGTAGACTAGAAATGGTTTTGGGTCTTCCTGCTCGTTTTTGGAATAATTTGGAGTCTATTTATAGAGAAAAATTACAATTAATCAAAGAAGAAAATGAAATGGATGAAGATAAAGAACTTATAGAAAACTATCCTTATTCTCAAATGGCAAAGCTTGGATGGGTTGAAGCAAGTGAAAATCCACTTGTTAAGGTTAAGGAACTAAGAAAATTCTTTGAGGTTGTTAAACTTTCTTTGATTGATAACAATCTATTACCTGGAATTTTGTATAAAAAGCAAGATCTAATCAATGAGAATTATTTTTCGTTGATTACTTGGGCACAAAAGGCAAAATTAGAAGCTAGAAGTATTAAGACAAAACCAATTAATATTGATGGTATTAAAGATGTTATTCCTAATATTTTAAACACAGAGTCAAATAATGTAGTTGAATTGTTAGCGGAATATGGTGTTGCCTTAGTTGTTTTACCTAAATTAAATAATACAAAGGTACATGGTGCGACATTTCTTGATAATAAGAAATTAGTTATCGCACTAATAAATGATGATAGCTTTTATTCAAATTTGTTCCATGAAATAGGACATATTCTCTTGGGCCATATCAATAAAGATTATATTCCAGATGGTAACGAAGAAAGAGATGCTGAAGCTTTTTCTAAAACGATATTACTATCTTAAAACGAAATGTTAATTGTCCTATTTCGTTAATAACGAAATAAACATTGTTAATATTTCGTATTTAGGTTAAAATTTCGTTAAGAGATGCGCTATGAAATATTTAACTAGTTAAGAAGTAGCTGAAAAGAAAGGCTTATCTATTCGCCGTATCCAACAAATGTGTAGGGATGGCGGTTTTGATGGTGCTTTTAAAGAAGGAAAATCTTGGTTAATTCCAGATGATGTTTTGGAATATAGTTTTGACAGTAAAAGATTACTTCCTGTTGGACTTTCCGACTTTAAAAGAGCTTGTAACAGTTATTATTATGTTGATAAAACCTTATTCATTAGAGATTTCTTAGATTCGGCACCATTAGTGTCTTTGATTACTCGCCCTAGAAGATTTGGTAAGACATTGAACATGGATATGTTAAGAGTCTTTTTTGAAAAGACCAATGAAGATACATCGATTTATTTTAAAGATAAAAAGATTTGGAATTGTGGTGAAAGGTACACAAAGCATCAAGGCCAATATCCTGTAATATATTTAACTTTTAAGGATGTTAAGTGTTTGTCTTGGCAAAATACCATTATCAAATTAGAACAACTTATAGTTTCTGAATTTGTTAGGCATATAGAACTAGCGGATTCTATAGCCCTAAATGAATATGAAAAGAGTCTATATAAAATGTTTGCCAGTGCTAATGTTAATGATGTTATGTGTCAAAGTGGGTTACAAGTATTATCTTTATTGCTTCATAAACATTATGAAAAGAAATGTATTGTGATTATTGATGAATATGATGTACCCATACAACAAGGACACCAATCTGATTTTTATCCTGAGATAATTAATTTTATGAGAAATTTCTTTTCTGGTGGTTTTAAAGACAATCCGCATTTAGAATATGGTTTTCTTACTGGGATTTTAAAGGTTGCTAAAGAGAGTATCTTTAGTGGTATGAATAATCTAAAGTGCTATTCCATATTAGATGAAACATATAGTGAATACTTTGGTTTTACACAAGATGAAGTCAAAGATATGCTTGCATATTATGGAAGAAGTGATAAATATGATGAAGTATGTAAATGGTATGATGGCTATAAATTTGGAGATTATGAAATATTTAATCCTTGGTCAGTGATCAATTATTTGAGCGATAAATGCTTTCCTAAGGCATTTTGGCAATTAACCGGTAGCAATGATATTATCAAGGAAGTTCTTCCATCAGAAAGTGATGAAGTTACTAAAGGGTTAAAGGAATTGTTGATGGGCAAGACATTAACAACATATATAGATTTGGATGTAATCTATCCTGAAATTAGTACTAATCCTTATACGATATATAGTTTCTTGTTGGTGACAGGGTATTTAAAAGTGGTTTCTGTGTATCCATTAAATGATGGTAATTATATGTGTGAAGTAGCTATTCCAAATAAAGAAATAAATTTTGTCTATAAGAAAGAAATATTGGATTATACCAATAATAATGGTGTAGCAATTTCTATTGATCAAGCAATTTTTAGTAAGGATTCTAACAAATTACAATCAATATTAGAAAAATTCTTATTAGAAAGTGTTTCATCATTTGATTGTGCAAATGAATCTTTCTATCATGGTTTGATGTTAGGATTGTGTTCGATATTAGGAAATCAATATCAGCTACGTTCTAATAGGGAATCAGGTTTAGGTAGGTTTGATCTTCAGTTAATGCCACTAGAAAAAGATTTACCTGGTTTTATCTTTGAACTTAAGCATACAAAGAATGATAAAGATGACTTAAACGCATTAGCGAGTCTTGCGTTGGCACAAATAGATGAAAAGAAATATGATACTGAGCTTGTAAGCAATGGTGTTAAACAAATAGTTAAAATCGGAATAGCTTTTAGAGGGAAAGAAACAGCTGTTATACAAAAATAATAATAACTAAATAAAATATGCCAGTTATCGCATCCAATATTGATAAAACAACAATAATGGTAGCGATAACTGGCATTTAACTATCTGTTATTTGATTACTTTAAGTTCATATTCTCTTGTACCCAAGCCCATCTTCTCAGCTTGTTCAAGAGTAGCTTCCCAGTTAATACCAGGATGAGTATCTTTTAAGTGATCATGTTTACAATCATGATGCTCATCATTTAGATTATCAAATAGTTGACTATTTGGAAGTGGTGTAGCCTTAAGACACGCATCAACGCAGGCTTGATCTAGGGCAACTGGGTCAAAACTGGCAAAGATACCAATATCAGGAATGATAGCCGCATCATTTTCGCCATGACAGTCACAGTTTGGTGAAATGTCCATTACAAGTGAGATATGGAAGTGGGGTCTATCTTTACATACTGCATAAGCATATTCAGCCATCTTACGATCTAACTTCTCGTTTGTGTCATAATTAGGATTAGATATTGCATCAAACCCACAAGCACCAATACATCTACCACATCCTTTACATAAATCATAATTAATGACAGCCTTATTATCTACATATGTGATAGCATCACTACCACATTCCTTACTACAGAACTGACATCCTCTACAAAGGCTAGTGTCTACAACTGGTTTTCCCTCATTGTGTTGTTCCATCTTACCAGCTCTACTACCACAGCCCATACCAATATTTTTAATAGTGCCACCAAAGCCTGTTGATTCATGTCCTTTGAAATGGCTTAAGGAAATAAAGACATCAGCGTCCATTATAGCCTTACCAATTTTAGCTTCTTTAATATATTCACCATCAATTGGCACAATAGTTTCATCAGTTCCTCTTAGACCATCTCCAATAATAATTTGACAACCTGTAGAGATAGGATTAAAACCATTGATATTAGCGCAATCTAAGTGGTCTAGAGCGTTCTTTCTACTTCCTGGGTATAAAGTATTACAATCAGTTAAAAATGGCTTACCACCAGCTTCTTTAACGATATCTACTATAGCCTTAGCATAATTAGGTCTTAAGAAAGCTAAATTGCCTAGTTCTCCAAAATGCATCTTAATAGCTGTAAACTTACCATCAAAGTCAATGTTGTTAATACCAGCTACCTTACATAATCTTTTAATCTTATCGATTTGACTTGTCCCAACCGGACATCTAAAGTCAGTGAAATATACTTTTGATCCCATATCAAATAATCTCCATTCTTATTTCTTATATTTTACTTCTATCTTTAGTTTTATTAACCTTAAAAAGATAACAAGTATTATATTTAATAGTAACTATTATCAATCATAATCAACAATTCATCCACTTATAGAAATGGAGGATTTCTATTTTATTATTTGATAAAAAACTAGTTTCATCAAAATACGAGGTTTCACTCCGGCAGTGAAACTATAGATTACAGTGAAATTTTACATCTTGTTAACATAATATACTTGATAAATGTTTTATAATATTTCTATGAATAAATTTATAAATGATGCAGATGAAAAAAAGTCTATTAGAATCTTAACAACATCAGGTATTTTGATTGCTTTGTTTGTTGTTTTATTGTTTAAGTTGCCTGATGTAAGAAGTTTTTTCGCAAACCTGTTTAAAGTGTTGTCTCCATTTATTTGGGGTATCTTGTTTGCGATAATAACTAATAATTTGGCAAAGTATATTGAAACCCATTTACCTGAAAAATGGCCATTTAAGACAAGAAGATTTATAGGAGCTCTTGTTTCAGTATTAGTCTTAGTTGTTGTGATGATTCTTGTAGTATATCTTTTGATGCCAAAGCTATTAAATAGTATTTCTTCATTATCAACACTAGTCACTAACTTTACTAGTAACTCTAGTGATTGGATAAAAAGACTACAAAAGAATGTTCACTTGTCTAATGATGTGGTAATTAAGATCTATGAGTATTCAAATCAAGCAGTTACTGCCTTATGGAATGCAGCTAAGGACTTTGTACCTAATATCCTAACTTCAACTATTACTGCTATTAGTAGTGTTGGTAACTTTGTGATTGGTTTTATTGTTTGTTTATATATTCTTATTGATAAACAAAAGATTGCGATTAATATGAAAAGAATGGGCTTAGCTTTCTTTAATGCTGAACAATATAAAAAGGGACGAAATATTATGTACCTAGCCCTAGATAAGTTTACTAAGTTCTTTTCTGGTAAAGTTTTAGATTCACTTATTATTGGTATCCTATGCTTTATTTCAATGTTGTTTATCAACAAGGAATATGCAGCATTAATATCAGTTATTGTAGGCATAACTAATATAATTCCTTTCTTTGGACCTTTTATTGGTGCTGTGCCTTGCGCCTTGTTACTATTAATTGTAGAACCACTAGATTGTTTAATCTTTATTATCATGATTATCATTCTTCAACAGGTAGATGGTAATATCATAGGGCCAGCTATACTTGGCGATTCAGTTGGACTTAGTTCTTTATGGATTATGTTTGCGATTCTAGTTGGTGGTGCTTACTTTGGTTTCTTTGGCATGTTACTTGGTGTTCCTGTTGTTGCGGTAATCTATTATGTAATAAAAGAATATGTAGATGAAAAACTTGAGGAAAAGGGTATTGATGAAGAATGCTCGGAATAATGGTTGTTTAGAAAATTGTATGAGGTAGCTGTCATTTGTTTGATAGCTACTTTTTAAATATAAAAGTAAGATTATAAAACTAGGCAGCAGTAAAAAAACTTTGTATGTTAGAAATGATTGAAGTTCATTGAAGTGTTATTGAAGTGGCATTGAAGTAAATATTGAAGTTGCATTGAAGTTAACATTGAAGTACAATTGAAGTGGATATAGAAGTGAGGTATTTACGATGTATTTAGAAGAACTACTTAATAAAAACATACTTGAGGATGACAAGATTGAATGTAAACAAAGTTTAAATAGAATAGATGTTTTGGATTGGTTGAAAACTATAGCCGGTTTTTCTAATGCTGATGGTGGAACCATGTACATAGGTGTTGCTGATAAGACTAATAAATTGATTGGTTTTTCTAAAGAAGAAATAGATAGCGAAAAGAATTATTTAAATAATCAATTAAACGAACATCTTTTTCCTAGACCTTTTGTGAAAATTACTTTTTTGCCATATGAGATAAAAGGCAATACAAGATACTTATTGAAAGTTGATGTTCCTTCTTCAACTTTTAAACCAGTTATTCTTAAATACAAAGGTGTACCTTCTATTTATATGAGAAGAGATGGCTTTACCAACGGTGCTACTTATGAAGAAATAATAGAAATGAGTAATCAAAACAAGAATGTTCAGTTTGATACTTCTTTTACTGATATAAAGTTTAATTTTGATGACTTTAAATTATTAAGAGAATTCTATGCTAAGCATAATAATGGTAAGGAGCTAAAGGAAAAGGCGTTATTGTCTAAAGGTTTTTATAATGAAGATGGATATTTATCAAATGGCGCTCTTCTTTTTAAAGATGATTATGCTGGAAACAAGTCTTTAGCTCAATGTTCTGTTTTTTCTGGTTTTACAAGAGGTAGTGAAAGAATTGTTACAATCAACAAATATAGTGGCAATTTAATAAACGTGTTGGAGAAAATGCTAGAGTTTGTCGAACAAAGAATGAATCATAGTTTGATTAAAAAAGATACGGGTAGGATAAACTTAGATGCTTATCCTAAACGTGCTTTATTTGAAGGACTTATAAACGCGATAGTTCATAGGGATTATTTTTTAGATGGTTCTCAAATTCAGGTGGACATGTTTAAAGATAGATTGGAAATTTCTTCTCCTGGTAAGTTTTGTAGAGGGGACAATATAGAAAAGACATATGACTTATCTAATATTATTTCTAAAAGAAGAAATGATTTAATTTCGTCAATCCTTGTAATGTGTAATGTAATGGAAGCTGCTGGTACTGGTTTTGAGAAAATAATGGAAGAATATAAGGACTATGGAGATGAATATAGACCATTTATTTGTTCTAGTTCCGATCACTTTACGCTAACGCTTCCTGATTTAACTTATAAAGAGGGTTTAAGTAACGATGCTATGTTGCCTGTGGTGGAATTCTTGCCACTTGTTAATGCTTCTAAGCATGATGATAAGATTCTTTCTTATTGCTATTTTAAGGGCCATAATGCTAAGGAAATAGCTGATTTCTTAGGGATAAGTGATTCTACTTATTTCCGTAATACTATTCTTAAAAGGCTTGTAAATGCTAATTATCTGGTTTCTATGAAGGTTGGTAACTCTTTGATGTATAAAACTAATGTTGATGAAGTTAAGCTGTCTTAGTATAACAATAACGAAAGTGAACAATAGTTACACAAATTAGTGAAAGGAGGAATGTATGAATGACTTATATGAATATCTTGTGAATAACTTCAAGCTTAATGAGCCAATTATTTTAAGCAATCTAAAGATTGATGGTATGTCTTATGATAACTTACGTCAACAGATGAAGAAATTGGTTGATGATGGTAAAGTAAAAAGATATGAGAATGGTGTTTATTATCTTCCTAAGCCTTCAAAGTTTAATCTTGAGGTAGGTTTAAATCCAGAGATTGTCTTAGATTATAAATATCTTAGGGAAGATGGCAAGAAATGCGGCTATATAAGCGGATTGTTGTTTTATAACTTAATGGGCTTAACTTCTCAGGTTCCTGCTTTATATCAAATAGTTACTAATAAGGCTACTACTAATTATCGTGAGACTAATGTGGGTAAAACAAAGCTTATTATTAAGAAACCTAGAGTAACTGTTACTGAGGACAATTATAAGATCTTACAGTTCTTAGATTTAATTCTAGATGTGGACGTTTTTTTCTGAACTTGATGGTAAAGAATTAAATGATAGATTATCGAAGTATATGAGGGACGCAATTATTAGCGTTGCTGATATGGAACCATACTTTGATTTCTATCCTGATAAACTGTATAAGAATCTAGTTAAGACTAAGGTAATCTTTTTCGATTTTCTTAACAAGAAAGGTTGCAAAAACAACACCTAGCAATCATATAGTTGTATGATTTTTGTTTCTTGCGGTATTTTGGTCCGCGATTATAGATTATCATTGGCGATTTACGAAGAATATAGGTACATAAGATACCTTTTTATATTATTTTAAGAAACATAAATGTTTATATGTTTCTTGCAATTGTTTGTTTACGATTTCAATATATTTTTTACGCCAATTTTGACGTATAATATTTATGAAAGGATTAATAATGGTTGATATAAAGGGGTGGCGAAGAGAATTTGGCATAACACAACAAGCCTTAGCAAATGCATCAGGGTTAGATGTACGTTGGATTCAAAAAATTGAAGCTGGTGATATTGATATTAAAAATGTTACTGTTAAAAGATTTTATCTTTTAATAAAAGGCATCAATAATCTATCAATACAAGTTAATGATGACTGTAAGATGCAAAATCAGATTGAAATAATTAATGGTACTTATAAATTAGTTTCTGAACTTTTGAAGGAGGATATGCTATGAATGGAATTGCAACTCTTAGTAATGAAAAAAATTATACCGTTTTTCAGTTTGGCAATCATAAAATACGTTTTCTTGCCCCGCATTCATTGGAGAAATATACTTCTGTTAAAGAATGGGACAATGGGTATCTTGTTGTTATGGCTAAATATAAACATAATGAAAAGCCCGAAGAAGAGTATATAGATTTGATACCTATTCTTGAGAATTTATATTTTGATGTAGATAAATTTTTAAAGCATATAAAGGGTGTGGAGGTAACTAATGGTTGATATTAAAAAAGTAGCAGATAATGCTGAGATGATTGTTAATGGATATGCTTTCACCATATGCGAGCAAGGAATCAGAGTTTTAAATTTAAATAATCCTGATAGTGCTGCGTTGTTAACAAATGATAATGGTGTTTTGGAAACAAGTATGGATGATATAGAAATCCAAATCGTAAAAGATTATTTGAAGAATAATCGTAAATTTATGGAGGAATGAAATGCCAAAATACTACGAATATAAAATCGCTGGATATTATCTTTACTTTACTTCTCATTGTATTATTGAGTGTATGCATGTTCATGCTAGTTACCACAAACTTACAGAAGTTGGATCTGCCAAATTTTTTGTAAAAGAAAATGGAGAATCATTGATTCAATGCAAAGGGGCTTAAATGATAGAGAAATAAGAAAAATACAAGACTTTATAAAGGAAAATTATAAAGAAATGTATTTAAAATGGGCAAAATATAGTCAAGAAGGATTCTATAATAATTAATTAATTATACAAACGGTTTATAGTCATAATTTGCCGTTAGCTATTTATGAAGAATTTGACCTTTCTTAATATAAAAAGTAATAAATATACAATTTAAGTATTGGATTTGCGTAAATATATTTCCTTGATATCCATTTAGCCTTCTTATAAATTGTTTTATTCCCAACTTCTAAAATATAACAAAACAATTAAAGGTTGGGAATAAAGTTGGGAATAAAACTTCTGAATTCGCTCGTACCCCTTAGATTAATAACAAATTATCATTTCATGACGACTACTCCAAATAAACAACATTATGTGGATTCTTATTAAGAAGGTTATTTAAACCATAGAAACCAACATATTCAAAATACTTTTGAAACCATTGGACAAAATAATTTGTCGTTTTGTGGGTATATTATTGTGTCGTACAGACACGTAGATATGCTGACAGCATATTGAGTTTATGCTTATTATGGAGTAGAATAATTGAGCTAAAAGTTTAGTTACTTTTATGCATAAATAGCATGCTTCTTTAAAAAGTCGGGGGGGGGGGTATGTTATAATCGTTATGTAAATATTTGTCACATATTAGCCTTGATTTTTGAGATAAGACTGTGTCAAAGTTATAAAAAAATTAGGGTCCTTTTAATATAGGGCTTGAGTTTTTATACACTTTAGACAAAATATATGGCATTTATAGGGGAGCAAGCAACATTTTCATTCATTTTTTCAACATTTTTTTGCATTGTTTTTCCCAATTGGTTTATTAAATTTAAAGAAAAATAGAGAGGTATCAAAAGAAAATAGTAATTTATGAAAAAAGTTTTATTAATTATAATTTGTATATTATGTGTAGTTGGTGTTGTAGTAACCAATTTTTCTTTTGATAAGAAAGCACCTACTATTAATGTTAAACAAAAGCCAGAGATTTCATGTTCATTGTCTTATGATGACTTAACCAAGTATGCTGAGGCGAGTGATGATAATTTGAAATCTTTTTTTGTGGAAGAGAGAACTTTGAGTGATATAGCTAATAACGGTTATGTTACTTATGTTGCGATTGATGAGGCTAATAACATAACTAAAGAGAAGGTTGGTGTTGATGTTGATAGGGAATTGACTACTTATCATATCATTTTGTTACAACCTTTAAGAGCACAAATTCATGATACTTTTAAGACAAGTGAATACTTGAAGCTTGTTAATAGCTGTGGTTGGGAGATTAATGATACTTTCAATATTGAGGGCGTTAACTATGATCTTAAAGGTGAATATGATGTTAAGGTTACTGCTAAAAACCATAGTGAAGTAGAACCACTTGTTACAACTATTGAAGTGGATGATCTTAAGGCTCCTACGATTAATTTAATTCAAGAGAGAATTGAAACAAGCAGTGGTCTTTATTTTTCTGATGAATGGTTTTTAAGAAATGTTGAGTCAGTAGAAGATGACAATGATGATGGTGAAGAATTAAAAAATAGAGTTACTACTAACTGGGAGGATGTAATGTTTCCTAAGTATGGTGGTTATGTAGAGTCAGAGGGTACTTATACAATTACTTATAAGGTTACTGATTCTGAGGGTAATACGGGTACAAGTACTTTGCGTTTAACTTTAAGGAAACAACAAGTAGAGTATAAGGAGAATACGGAGGAGACTAATGAATAACGATATTAATAATCAAGAGACAATTGACTTGTTACAATTGTTTGTGATTGCTAAGCAAAACTTATTATTGTTTATTACAATTTGTTTTGTGTGTGTGGCTGGAGCTTTTTGTGTTACTAAGTTCTTTATTAAAGAAGAATTTACTGCAGAGGCTAAGATGATTATTGTTCAAAAGAGTGATACAACAACTAGTCAACAGAATTACACTTATTCAGATGTTCAATTGTCTCAAAAGTTAGCTAGTACTTATAATGAAATTATTATGTCTGAGGCTATTTCTGATACTGTTATTAATAATTTGGATTTAGATACAAAGTATGATATTGATACTGAAAAGTTTACTAAGATTGTAACTGTATCTAGTGCTAATAATACCGAGGTAATGAATATTAAGGTTGTTACAAATGATCCTGAGTTGTCTGCTGATATAGCTAATGAGATTGTTCGTGTGTTTGAAAAGAAGATTTATGACATTATGCAGATTGAGAATGTTACTTCTTTATCAGATGCAAAGGTGCCTACTAAGAAGTCAGGTCCTAGTACTACAAAGAATTGTGCTTTAGGGCTAGTCATGGGTGTTGTTATTTGTGGTGCTATTGCGGTTATTATTCTTTTGACTGATACAAAGGTTAAGTCTGAAGAAGATGTTAAGAAGATTTTTGATTCTTCTAAGATTCATATTATTGGAAATATTCCTGAGTTAAGTATTAAGGAGGAAGATTATGACTAATAAGGAAAAAGAAATAAGTATTCCAACTGTTGAGGATACTGGTAAGAAGTTTCCTACTCCTTCTGATAATTTAGTTACAATGTTGGCTCCTGAGAGTGCTGAGGCTGAGGCTTTTAGAATTCTTAGAACAAATATTGCCCTTAGAGATTATGATAAGAATCTTAAGACTATTAATGTTATTTCTTCTACTTCTGGTGAGTCTAAGTCAACTACAATTGCAAATTTAGCTTATACATATAGTCAATTAGGTAAGAAGGTATTACTTATTGATATGGATCTTAGAGCTTCTTCTTTACATAAGAAGTTTAAGCTTAAGAATAAGTTGGGTGTTAGTGAAGTGGTTGCGAATGAGTGTTCATTTAATGATGCGGTTATTCACTATACTAATAAGTTGGATATTCTTTTAGCTGGTAAGAAAAATCCTTATGCGAGCGAGCTTGTTCAATCTAGAGCTTATAAGAAGTTCTTGGATGCATTAAAAGAGGTTTATGACATTATTCTTTTAGACTGTCCAC
>OLGY01000752.1_pt1 | contig 20278 bp, 18 predicted proteins | sample 1605951 | NCBI WGS metagenome assembly OLGY01 (sample SAMN03283280) | human gut metagenome | biome: human-associated habitat; material: feces | host: Homo sapiens | place: Peru | collected 2012
CGGACTAATAACTCGAGGATCGGATCGATGGCATCCTTATATTTGTCATACGAATAATTTTTATCTTTGTTCGGCGCCACACGGACGATATAATCCAAGTGCCCTAAGACATCATAGTCGTCATGGCATTTCAGATTTTCCAGCGTCTCTGCAAAATAAGCACGGATGGCTTCTTCCTCGGAGGAAAATTTCTCGAAATATTCGGGGTAATAGGGATCCATTCCCCGGCACAGGTGGGTAGAGCCAATGACGAAATCAAAATCATAGGCGGAAGTAAAATCCTCATTGCGGTCTGCCAGATGCGGCTGCAATCCCAGCTCTACGCCGAAGAGGATCCGCATTTTTCCCTCGTATTTGGCGCGGCAGCGGAGTACATCATACAGATAGGAATCTGTGTTCAGCAAAAAGATGCTGCCGGGTCCCTCCTCAGTATTTGGATAATCAAAATCGTTATGCTCGGTGAAACACATGGTTTCCAGTCCCAGAGAGATCCCTTTATTGATCATCTCCGGCATGGGAGCCTTTGAATCTCCGGAAAAAGAAGAGTGAAGATGACAATCTGCTTTGATAGACATATTTTTTATCCTTTCTGGTTATCATTCTGTTGTAAGTCATTTACAGGGTACAGTATAGCAAAAAACGGAGCAAAAACCATACCATTTCTAAACAAACTGTAAAATTTACCACAAAATCACAAATATTTTTCATTTACATCTTGAATTATAAAGAGGAATTAGGTAAAATGAATTTGCTGATAAAATTTTGACAATCTGTGAATCACAGTAAGTCAAAAGATATAAAATTAATATTTTAGGAGGAAACTAAAATGGCAGTAAGAGTAGCAATTAATGGTTTCGGCCGTATCGGTCGTCTTGCATTCAGACAGATGTTCGATGCAGAAGGATATGAAGTAGTAGCAATCAACGATTTAACCAGCCCTAAGATGCTGGCACATCTGTTGAAGTATGATTCTTCTCAGGGTGTTTACAAGTATGCAAGCACCGTTGAGGCTGGCGAGGACAGCATCACCGTTAACGGCAAGACCATCACCATCTACAAAGAGGCTGACGCAAGCAAGCTTCCCTGGGGTGAATTAAAGGTTGATGTAGTTCTGGAGTGTACCGGATTCTACACCTCTAAGGAGAAGGCTTCCGCACATATCACTGCCGGTGCTCGTAAAGTTGTTATTTCTGCTCCCGCAGGTAACGACCTTCCTACCATCGTATACAATGTTAACCACAAGACCCTGAAGCCCGAAGATACCGTTATCTCCGCAGCTTCCTGCACCACCAACTGCTTAGCACCTATGGCTAAGGCTCTGAACGATTGCAGACCTATCATGAGCGGTATCATGACCACTGTTCACGCTTATACCGGTGACCAGATGATCCTTGACGGACCTCAGAGAAAGGGCGATCTGAGAAGAAGCCGTGCAGGCGCTTGCAACATCGTTCCCAACTCTACCGGTGCAGCTAAGGCAATCGGCCTGGTAATTCCCGAACTGAACGGCAAGCTGATCGGCTCCGCTCAGCGTGTTCCGACCCCTACCGGTTCTACCACCATTCTGGTAGCAGTAGTTAAGGGCGCTGTAACCAAGGAAGAGATCAACGCAGCAATGAAGGCTGCTTCTACCGAGTCCTTCGGTTACAACACCGATGAGATCGTATCTTCCGATATCGTAGGCAGCACCTACGGTTCCATCTTCGATGCAACTCAGACCATGGTTGCTCCTATGGAAGATGGCAATACTCAGGTACAGGTTGTATCCTGGTATGATAACGAGAACAGCTACACCTCTCAGATGGTTCGTACCATCAAGTACTTCAGCGAGTTAGCATAAGCCGACAGGCGTTAACGCGTAAAGACCTATCAGGGTCCGGTCTTACAAGGACCGGGCCCTTTTTAGATACTAAAATAATTGGAGGTTAATACCATGGGATTAAATAAGAAATCTGTAGATGACATTAACGCAAAGGGAAAGAGAGTCCTGGTAAGATGCGACTTTAACGTTCCCTTAAAGAACGGTGAGATCACTGATGATACCCGTATCGTTGCAGCTCTGCCTACCATCAAGAAGCTGATCAATGATGGCGGAAAGGTAATTCTGTGCTCTCATCTGGGTAAGGTAAAGAACGGCCCCAACGAAGGCGAATCTCTGGCACCCGTTGCCAAGAGACTGTCCGAGAAGCTGGGCAAAGAGGTTACTTTCGTAGCTGACTACAATGTAACCGGCGAAGCAGCTACCAAGGCTGTTGAGAACATGAAGGAAGGCGACGTTGTTCTGCTTCAGAATACCCGTTTCCGTGGCGCAGAAGAGACCAAGAACGGTGAGAAATTCAGCAAAGAGCTGGCTGACCTGGCTGATCTGTATGTATGTGATGCATTCGGCTCTTCTCACAGAGCACATGCTTCCGTAGCAGGTGTTACCAAGTTCATCACCGCAAAGGGTGGTCAGAACGTAGTAGGTTACCTGATGGAGAAGGAGATCAACTTCTTAGGTAAGGCTGTAGAGGATCCCGTAAGACCTTTCGTAGCTATCCTGGGTGGTGCTAAGGTTGCAGACAAGCTGAACGTTATCTCCAATCTGTTAGAGAAGTGCGATACCCTGATCATCGGTGGTGGTATGGCTTACACCTTCTTAAAGGCAAAGGGATATGAAATCGGTAAGTCTCTGGTAGATGATACCAAGATCGACTACTGTAAGGAAATGATGGAAAAGGCTGAGAAGCTGGGCAAGAAGCTGTTACTGCCTGTTGATTCCGTAACCATTGCTGATTTCCCTAACCCGATCGATGCTCCTGTTGAGGTTCAGGTATATGATGTTACCAACATGCCTGCAGACAGAGAGGGATGCGATATCGGACCCAAGACTGCAGCTCTGTATGCTGAGGCTGTTAAGACTGCTAAGACCGTTGTATGGAACGGACCTATGGGCGTATTCGAGAATCCTACCCTGGCAGCAGGTACCATCGCTGTAGCGAAGGCTCTGGCTGAGACCGATGCAACTACCATTATCGGTGGTGGTGACTCCGCAGCAGCTGTTAACCAGCTTGGTTTCGCTGACAAGATGAGCCACATCTCTACCGGTGGCGGAGCTTCCCTGGAGTTCCTGGAAGGCAAAGAGCTTCCCGGTGTGGCAGCAGCAGACGACAAATAAATAGAAATAATAAAGCTTTCCCACGGAATGTGATCGAACCTGCCTGCAGGCACAGATGCATTCTGTGGGAAACACAATATAAGAAAAGAAGAGGTGTATGATTATGGCAAGAAAGAAGATCATTGCCGGCAACTGGAAGATGAATATGACTCCCAGCCAGGCAGTAGAGCTGATCAATACATTAAAGCCCCTCGTAGCAAATGATGAAGTAGACGTACTTCTGTGCGTTCCCGCAATCGACATCATTCCCGCTATGGAGGCAGCAAAGGGTTCCAATATCATGATTGGTGCGGAGAATATGTACTTCGAGGAGAAAGGTGCTTTCACCGGCGAGATTTCTCCCGCAATGTTAGATGATGCAGGTGTGAAGTATGTGATCATCGGTCACTCCGAGAGAAGAGAGTACTTTGCAGAGACTGACGAGACCGTGAACAAGAAAGTCCTCAAGGCTTTCGAACATGGCATTACTCCCATCATCTGCTGTGGTGAGACTCTGACGCAGAGAGAGCAGGGTGTTACCATCGACTTCATCCGTCAGCAGATCAAGATCGCATTCCTGAATGTAACTGCCGCACAGGCAGCAACCGCTGTGATCGCATACGAGCCCATCTGGGCGATCGGTACCGGCAAAGTAGCTACTACCGAGCAGGCACAGGAAGTATGTAAGGCAATCCGTGAGTGCATCGCTGAGATCTACGATGATGCAACCGCAGCAGCTATCCGCATCCAGTATGGCGGATCCGTATCTGCTTCCAGCGCTCCCGAACTGTTTGCACAGGCAGACATCGACGGTGGCCTGGTAGGTGGCGCTTCCCTGAAGGCAGACTTCGGACAGATCGTAAACTATAAGTAATAGAACAATTGCACAAAAAATAAGGGTTCAAACCCCTTGAAAAAAGAGGATTCTTTGTTGAAAGCCAACAATGGAATCCTCTTTTGTTTATCATCGGGAATGGCTGGTTATGCCATTTTCTTACGTAGATTACGACAGATAGATTAAAATGAATGTGGTAGGCCGGGTATTTATAAGGTATAATTTTATATTATAGCATGACTCGCTTTTGGCTGCGGAATAAGACTATGATCTCTGTTTTAGGCTTTGAAGGTCTGAGACACATGGAAAGGCAGGAAACACTATATGAAATATGTATTTACAAATGGAAAAATCTTAAACGGTACAAAAGACATGCAGGTACAGGAGGAGCAGGTCATTCTGGTGGAAAATGAGAAGATTACAGAGATTCTGCCAGCGGAAGAAGCCGGGAAACGAAACCTGAAGGCTTCCGGGTATGAAGAAATCGACCTGCAGGGGAAATATATCCTGCCCGGACTGATCAATATGCATGTACATCTGGCGGGTAACGGAAAGCCGCAGAAGAAGCAGAGAGACAATGAAGCGTTGGTGAAAAAGATCATGAGCAATGGCCTGACCAAAGCGATCGCCTATAACATGGTCTGTGGCTTTGCCAAAGACGAGCTGTACAGCGGTGTGACTACGATCCGTACTGTGGGTGGACTGGGAGATTTTGACACCAGATTGCGGGACGACATTGCTGCTGGTAAAAAGCCCGGCCCCAGAATTCTGGCTGCCAATGAAGGAATCTCTGTGCCCGGCGGACATATGGCAGGCTCTGTAGCTATCGCCGCAGACAGCGTGGAAGAAGCGCTGCAGCACTTAGAGACTTCGAAGGCACAAAAGGTGGATCTGGTGAAACTTATGATCACCGGAGGTGTGCTGGATGCGAAGGAAAAGGGTGTGCCCGGCGAATTGAAAATGGCTCCCGAAATGGTAAAGGCAGTCTGTGATAAAGCGCATGCCATGGGATATAAGGTAGCGGCTCATGTGGAGTCTCCGATGGGTGTAAAAGTTGCCCTGCAGAATGGGGTAGACTCTATCGAACATGGTGCAAAAGCGGATGAAGAGATGATAGCGCTTTTTAAGGAACACAATGCATTTCTGTGCACTACATTGTCTCCGGCGCTTCCTTATGCGCTGTTCGACCGTTCCATTACCAATGCTTCCGAAGTGGAACAGTTTAACGGCAATGTGGTATTTGAAGGTATCATTGACTGTGCAAAGGCGGCGATTGCCAACGATATTCCTGTGGTACTGGGCAATGATGTGGGATGCCCCTGGATCACCCAGTATGATTTCTGGAGAGAATTATACTATTTCCACAAGTATGTGGGAGTCTCCAATGCTTTTGCATTGTACACCGCTACCTGCCGGGGCGCCGAAATGGCAGGCATCGGAGATATCACCGGTACACTGGAACCCGGTAAATGCGCAGATATGATCGTGGTGGAGAAGAATCCTTTGGAGGACTTAAGGGCACTTCGTAATGTGGATATGGTTGTGTCGCAGGGAAAAGTGCTCCGTTCCCCGAAGGTGAAGAAAAAGCAGATCGTAGAGACGGAACTGGACAAATTTTTATAAGGAAATAACATATGACTTTTGATAAATTAGAGAAAAATCTTATGGATGTGATCCAGGAGGAACAGGCTAAGTTAGGTTTTCGCAGAGAGAAAATCCGCCTGTATTATCCTTTAACTACATTGAATCATTTACTGGATACTGAGGATACGGCCGAGCAGATGGAAATCACACTTGCCGGACAGCCGGAGAGTATGACGCGGAAACTTGGAAACCTCGATGTTACCCGCAGAGGAGACCGCTTCTGTCTCTGTATTCCGGAGGAGGGCAGTGCTTATGTCCATGAACATTTTGCGGAGACAGGATTTATCTATGAATTGATCCGGCTGATCGGTCAACATGATTGTAAGCTCGAGGATATACGACAGTTATTTTTAGGTCACTCTGAGAATATTTATGTGGAAGAGATGCAGGGTGAGGATTTTGATGTTATGATCCGTTTCCCGGAAGAGATGGGGGACCCTTATTGCTATTGCTTTCGGAACGAAGGGTGTCATGTGATCTATCACCGTTTTCTGCCCGAAGATTATGCGGATCTGATGAAAGCGTGAGACAGCAGGGAAGCGAACGATAAGAAAAGATTAAGTGCAATTTTAGCATATGGAAATACGTCAGAAAGTATGGTAAGATATAGGAAGTTCCATTAAGAAAAATGTCGTAAAAGGCAGAAGGCGAGGGGTAAGATGATCTTTAAGTGTAAAAACTGTGGCGGTAACGTGGTCTACAGCCCGGAGAGAAAGAAAATGTTCTGTCCTTTCTGTGAGAGTGAGGACAGTGAAGAACGCCAGGATGGCGTGATCGAGACGAGCGGTGACGAAAACGGTATTGCGTCGGAAGCCACCCAGGCAGCAGGAGCGGATCAACCGGAAGGAAAGCTGTCGGCAGCCGGAGGAGAAGCCTTGAAAAAGGTGAATAAGGTATGTCCAAACTGTGGTGGTGAAATACCAATGACAGCGAGTACCTCCGCAACTCAGTGCCCCTACTGTGACAACTATGTGATCGTAGACGATCAGATAGCCGGAAGCTATACACCGCATATGCTGATCCCGTTCCGTATGGGTAAGGAAGGCTGCAAAAAGCTGATCCGTGATAAATTTGAAAAATGTATTTTTGCACCGACAGATTTTCTGTCTGAAGTGAGATTGAATGGTATCCAAGGTGATTATGTACCGTTCTGGTTTTATGATTATGATACCAATTGTACATTCCACGGAGAAGGTACCAAGGTGCGCAGCTGGACAACCGGTAATACCCAATATACCGAGACTTCTTATTATGATATTGTCCGGGATATGGATATTAATTTTGACAAGATTCCGGTGGATGCATCCATCGGAATGCCGGACGATGTCATGGATCTGATGGAGCCTTTTGATTATAAGGAACTTCAGGAGTTCAAACCGGAGTACCTGTCCGGATTCTACAGTGAGCGTTACAATATGACCTCCGATCTGGTGGAGAGCCGTGCGAAGGCGAAGATGCAGGAAGATGCACAGAAGATGCTGAATGACAGCTATTCCGGTTATTCCAGCGTCCGCAAACTGGGAGAAAATATCAGCGTAACAGGCAGTGATGTAAATTATGGACTTCTGCCGGTATGGAAGTATGATTATACCTATAAAGGGAAAGAGTATCCTTTCTATGTGAACGGACAGACCGGTAAACTGGTAGGTACCGCACCGATTTCCAAAGCAAAGGTGTGGGCTTACGCAGGAACACTTGGTGTGACACTGGCGGCAATTTTATGCATGGTAAATGCGATTGCCAGTCTGCTGTAGAGATTATGAGGGAAGGATAACGGGACAATGGAAAAAGATATTAAGAGAGAAGCACTGAGACAGTACTTCAAATATTTTAAAATATGGTTTATCATTGCCGGCATACTGGCAGTGATCACTATCGGAGCGGCAGTTGTTCATGCACTTACGCCTAAGCCCGTACGGGGTAACAGTCAGGAGCCCACAGAGCGCGTATATGACTATGCGGATATGCTGACGGAGGAAGAGGAGCAGAGCCTGCGGGAATATATTGCGGAGTGTGAGGAGAAGATTCAGGCAGATATCGTCATCGTAACGATCTCCGAATCGGTAGAATATGATCTGCAGAATCCGGATCTTCCGGAGGCATTCCATGCAAAGGAGGTCGGAAGCACCGACTGGAGCACTGCTATGAGAGATCTGGCGGATAACTTCTATGATTACAATAATTACGGCTATAACAAGGTACATGGCAACGGTGTTCTGCTTCTGGATAATTCCTATGAGGGACAGAAGGGAAGCTGGCTGTCCACCTGCGGAAATGTCTATGATTATTTTGGAGATTATGAGATCGACCAGGCATTGTATGCAGTGGATGACTACATAGACGAAAGCCCCTACAAAGCATATAAGAATTGTATCAGTTATGTGACCCGGACCATGGAGGAGAGCCAGGAAAGCATGCCTATGACATTTGCCCCCTGGATCCTGGTAGGACTTGTGACCGCTCTGATCTATGCAGTGGTGAATCTGCATCAGAACAAAGCAAAGGACACTACCGCAACGAACCAGTATGTCGACGGTAAAAAGCCAAAGATCAACGATACCAGAGATCAGTATCTGCGTAAGAATGTGGTTACCAGAAGAATCGAGACCAGCAGTAGCAGCGGCGGAAGCAGCCACCACAGCGGAGGTCATGGCGGAAGCCACAGAAGCAGCAGCGGCGTCAGCCATGGCGGCGGTGGACACAGAAGATAAGAAATATGTGCGGGCGATAAACCCGCACATATTAAATTGCACAATAAAAGCACCTACATGACGGTATAGGTGCTTTTTGTATGCCTTAAATTCTGTATCAGTTCAAGAAAAATTAAGCCATTCCGTTAACAGCTTTGCTCAGACGGGAAACCTTTCTTGCCACGTTGTTCTTGTGGTAAACGCCCTTAGAAGCAGCCATCTCGATGGTCTTGGTAGCAGCGGTCAGTTCAGCCTTTGCAGCCTCCTTGTCGCCGGACTCAACTGCGGCGTATACCTTCTTGATAGCGGTTTTAACGCCGGAACGGATAGCCTTGTTTCTGTCAGCTCTTGTGCGGGATACTAAAATTCTCTTTTTTGCAGATTTAATGTTAGCCAAGTCGTACACCTCCATAATGTATACAATAAAATTATAATTTACAAGAAATGTTTCACTTTAGCCAGACACGGAAGACTAACGTAAACATACTATTGTAGTTTAGACAATCTGCCGCCTTTTGTCAATACATATTTTGCGTTTTTTTGTAAAAAATATATTGCCAAGAAAGGCAGGCAGAGAGTGTAAAATGGATAATTTTCAGATCAGAACGGACCTTGCCCTGGAGGCAAGAGAAAGCGTCAACGAGGAAGAAAGTAAATTACGGGGTGTGTCGGTGGAAGAACACTACGAGGAAGAGACGGATCTTCGTATCACTAAGGTTACGATCGATACGAAAAATGCAGAGAAAATGCTGGGAAAACCCATGGGAGTCTATGTGACGATGGAGGCTCCGGCGATGGTGGAGCCGGATGATGATTATCATCGGGAGATTTCAGAAGCCCTGGCGGAAGAAATTCTGAAAATGCTGCCGCAGGAACAGGAAGAACAGTCGGTACTGGTGGTGGGTCTGGGCAACAGAGAAGTGACGGCGGATTCACTGGGACCTCAGGTGATAGATAACCTCCTGATCACCAGACATGTAGTGAAAAATTATGGTAAGGCAGCATATAACTGCAGCCGGATGAATCTTGTCAGCAGCATGGAGCCGGGAGTCATGGCCAAGACCGGCATGGAGACAGCGGAAATCATAAGCGGAGTTGTAAAAGAGACCGGACCGGACGTACTGATCGTTGTGGATGCGCTGGCTGCCCGCAGTACCAGAAGACTGAACCGAACGATCCAGATTACCAATACCGGGATCCAGCCGGGCTCCGGTGTGGGAAATCATCGGAATGCACTGACACAGGAAACACTGGGAGTGCCGGTGATAGCTATAGGAATTCCTACGGTAGTGGATGCAGCTACCATTGTAGGGGATGCCCTGGAAAAACTGATGAGTGGTGAGAAGGAATTTGATGCGGTGAAATATATGGGACAGCATAGAATGGCATTTGCGGAACTAAATAATATGTATATGACGGGAAAAGATATTGATTCCGTAGTGAAGAGGGTCAGCTATACCGTGTCCGAAGGAATCAATATAGCCATGGAAAAATCATTTGTGGTATAACGAATCAAAGAAAACGTGCCGGCATATATATAGGGGAGAACGTATGGGAAGGGGAGTGGCGGCGGTAAAAATGAGTCAAAGGAACATGCAGCGGACGGCGTTGCTCCTTATGGTCGGAAGCGGCATTTTGCTGACGGCCGGAAATGGAACGGATGCTTTTCCGATCGTTGCGTATTCTCAGGCGGTTGCAACTTCTGAAGGCAGCACGGGAATATTGCTGGAACAGTCGGTACAGGGACTGGTGCCCCTGCTGGGATACGGAGATATTCAGGAAACGCGGACGCAGCCGCCGGAGGATGAGTCCACGTGGCATACACTGACAGCGGAAGAATTGCTGGGAGCAGATGGAATTCTTCCGCAATCCGGTGGAAAGGAAACACAGGAAGTGGCGGAACCGGCGGAGAGTATTTTCGCAACAGCCGGCGGAGAGTTTGTTCCGGCCGGCAGACAGATGCAGATCGACCTTGCACAGTTAAAGGACTACGAATCGCTGGTAGGAAATTTTTATGCAATAGATGCCAATACCATGATAGGAAGCGATCAACTATCCGTGGATAAGTTTATGGAAATCGATATGACCCTGGCAAAACAGGAGGGAGAAGGCCCACAGATCCTGATCTATCACACCCATTCCCAGGAGGCATTTGCGGATTCTGTGCCGGGAGATGTGAACACAGGTATTGTGGGAGTGGGAGAGTATCTGACCAAGGTACTCACGGAACAATACGGCTACCGGGTACTTCATCACACCGGACAGTATGATGTGGAAACCAGAGACAATGCTTATTCCAGGGCACTTCCGGAAGTGGAACAGCTGCTTGCGAAGAATCCGTCCATTCAGGTGGTGATAGATCTGCACCGCGATGAAGTGGCGCAGGACACCAGACTGGTGACGGAACTGCAGGGCAGACCCACCGCTAAATTTATGTTCTTTAACGGGCTCAGCCGCACGCGCAAGACAGGAGATATCGATTATCTCCGGAATGAGAATCAGGAGGCAAATCTGGCATTTTCTTTTCAGATGCAGCTGAAGGCAGCGGAGTATTACCCGGGTCTGACCCGCAGAATCTATTTGAAGGGATACAGATACAATATGCATCTGTGTCCAAGGACGCTTCTGGTGGAACTGGGAGCGCAGAATAATACATATGAGGAAGCCATCAATGCCTGTGATCCGCTGGCACATATTCTGGATATGGTCCTTGGAGGGGAATGAGCTGATTTACGAATGCTGATTTACGAATCGAAGCAAAAACATAGACAAGAATGCGGATTTTATGCTACAATCGTTAGATGCAAGAATATGTCAGGAATGGACAGTAGTGTAAAAAATAAGCATGATAGCTTATTTTTCACACGGCTATTTGTGCCGCAGGCGTCACAAAGTAGCCCTTATCGCAGAATCAAATTTGAAATTTGATTCGCGATTCCTCCGACGAAAGGAATCGTCTGCGGAATGGAGAGTAGTATGACAGCGATAGATCAGAGCAAGATCCGCAATTTTTGTATTGTGGCACATATAGATCACGGAAAATCCACTTTAGCAGACCGTATTATCGAGAAGACCGGTCTGCTGACCAGCAGAGAAATGCAGGCACAGGTTCTGGATAATATGGATCTGGAGAGAGAGCGTGGCATCACCATCAAGGCACAGGCAGTACGCACGGTATATCAGGCGCAGGACGGAGAAGAGTATATCTTTAACTTGATCGATACTCCGGGACATGTGGACTTTAACTACGAAGTCAGCCGCTCGCTGGCGGCCTGCGATGGCGCGATCCTGGTGGTGGATGCGGCACAGGGCATTGAGGCACAGACACTAGCGAATGTCTATCTGGCACTGGATCATGACCTGGATGTCTTCCCGGTCATCAATAAGATCGACCTGCCCAGTGCGGATCCCCAGAGAGTGATTGAGGAGATCGAGGATGTTATCGGCATCGAGGCACAGGATGCACCGCTGATATCTGCAAAAAACGGTATCGGCATTGAGGAAGTGTTAGAGCAGATCGTGAAGAAAATTCCCGCACCAAAGGGCGATCCAACGAATCCTCTGCAGGCGCTGATCTTTGATTCCGTGTATGATTCCTACAAGGGTGTCATTATCTTCTGCCGTGTCATGGAAGGTACCGTGAAAAAGGGCACTGTCATCCGTATGATGGCTACCGGAGCCAGGGAGGAAGTAGTGGAGGTCGGATACTTCGGCGCCGGTCAGTTTATTCCCTGCGAAGAGCTTTCCGCGGGAATGGTAGGTTATATTACCGCTTCCATTAAAAATGTAAAAGACACCGCAGTGGGTGATACGGTGACAGACGATAACAATCCCTGTGCAGCGCCCCTGCCCGGTTATAAAAAAGTCCAGTCCATGGTGTATTGCGGTCTGTATCCCGCAGACGGCTCCAAATACCCTGATCTGAGAGATGCCCTGGAAAAATTACAGTTAAACGATGCGTCCCTGTTTTATGAACCGGAGACCTCTGTGGCATTGGGATTTGGTTTCCGCTGCGGATTCCTGGGATTGCTGCATTTGGAGATTATTCAGGAGCGGCTGGAACGAGAGTATAATCTCGATCTGGTGACCACTGCTCCCGGAGTAGTCTATAAGGTACACAAGACCAATGGGGAAGTGATCGAGCTGACCAATCCGTCCAATCTGCCGGATCCTTCCGAGATCGAATACATGGAGGAGCCTGTGGTAAATGCGGAGATTATGGTAACCTCTGAATTTATCGGATCTATTATGGAATTGTGTCAGGAGCGTCGCGGCAAGTATCTTGGCATGGAATATATCGAAGGCACCAGAGCATTGTTAAAATACGAATTGCCTTTGAATGAGATTATTTACGATTTCTTTGATGCACTGAAATCCAGGTCCCGCGGTTATGCTTCTTTTGATTATGACCTGAAGGGTTATGAGAGATCCAATCTGGTGAAGCTGGACATTCTGATCAACCGCGAGGAAGTGGATGCACTGTCCTTCATTGTCTGTGCGGACTCTGCCTATGAGAGAGGCCGTAAGATGTGTGAGAAATTAAAGGATGAGATCCCGAGACACCTCTTCGAGATTCCCATTCAGGCAGCCATCGGCGGCAAGGTGATCGCCAGAGAGACCGTAAAAGCTATGCGCAAGGACGTGCTGGCAAAATGCTACGGCGGTGATATTACCCGTAAGAAAAAGCTGCTGGAGAAGCAGAAAGAGGGTAAAAAGCGTATGCGGCAGTTCGGTAACGTAGAGATCCCGCAGAAAGCATTTATGAGCGTTTTGAAACTGGATGACAAGAATTAACCATAATTTATTGAAGGAGTAATATGAATCAGAAGGAATTGGAAATATATATTCATATTCCCTTTTGCATAAAAAAGTGCAGCTATTGTGACTTCCTGTCTGCTCCTGCTACGGAGCAGACGGTAGAGTCCTATATGGCTGCACTTTTTTCCGAAATCGAAGGGAAGGCCGGTAAATATCGGGATCGCAGAGTGGTGTCAGTGTTTATTGGTGGAGGAACGCCGTCGCGGCTTACCGGAGAGCAGATGGGGAAGCTGATGGCGTGTATCAGGCGGAATTTTTCCCTGGATCCGGCGGCAGAGATCACGTCGGAAGTAAATCCGGGAACCGTGTCAGAGGAAAAGTTACGTACCTTTCGTAAGGCAGGGATCAATCGCCTGAGCATCGGAATGCAGTCCGCACAGGATGAAGAACTGCGTGCACTTGGCAGAATCCATGATTTCACGGGATTTCTTGATGCATATGGAGCAGCGGTGCGGGCAGGATTTACGAATATCAATGTGGATGTTATGAGCGGATTGCCGGGACAGACGCTTGAAAGTCTACGGGATACCCTGGGGAAACTATTGGCACTCCGGCCTATGCCGCAGCATATTTCGGCATATAGTCTGATCGTGGAGGAGGGAACCCCTTTTGCACGGATGGCGGAGCGGGGAGAATTACAGCTGCCGGAGGAAGATACGGAGCGTGCAATGTATGAGGAGACCAGGGAGATACTGGCAAAATATGGCTTTCATCGTTATGAGATATCCAATTATGCCAGAGAGGGTTACGAGTGCCTTCATAATGTCGGTTACTGGATCCGCAGGGATTACCTGGGCTTCGGCATTGGCGCGGCATCACTGGTTGCTAATGTGAGATTCCAGAATGGACGGGATCTTATCGCATATTTGAAGAATCCGCAGGATTACCGGGAAGAAGAACAAGTGCTCACGGAGCAGGAGCAGATGGAGGAGACCATGTTTTTGGGACTGCGTCTGATCCGGGGAATCTCTTATGAACAGTTTGAAAAACAGTATGGCAGAAGTCTTCCCGAGGTATACGGACCGGTGATCACGCAGAATATTTCAGACGGCTTACTCCGGGAATACACAGAGGAGTCAGGGGAGAGATTTCTGGCACTTACGGAAAAGGGGCTGGATGTAAGCAATTATGTGATGGCACAGTTTTTATTCTGAGGTCTGTGAGGACTGACAGGCACTTGTGGACAGAACAACACATAAAATAACATAAGCAACTGTCCACGGAGGTGCTTTTTGAAGACCTTTCAGCAACCCTTAACCGCAGGAGAAGAAGCTTATTATATCCGTTTACTCAGGGAAGGTACCGTGGAAGAAGCCATACAGGCGAAAGAAATTCTGGTGGAGAGGAATTTACGCCTGGTGGCGCATATCGCAAAAAAATACCAGAATGTGGAAGAGGATATGGAGGACCTGATCTCTATCGGATGTATCGGACTGATCAAAGCAGTGAATTCTTTCGATTCCGGAAAAGGCAGACTGGCTACGTATGCCTGCCGTTGTATCGATAATGAACTTCTGATGATGCTGCGAAGCCGTAAAAAGCTGTCCAGGGAAGTATCTCTATATGAACCGATCGGTCAGGATAAGGAAGGCAATGCCATTCACCTCCTGGATGTGATCGAAGAGAAACAGAAGGATATCGTGGAGGATATGGAGCTCGGAAGAAATATCAGACGCCTGTTTTCTGCCCTTGATCACTGCCTGTCAGACAGAGAATACCGGATTCTTGTAATGCGTTATGGCCTGCGTGGGCAGAAAGAACATACGCAGCAGGAGGTCGGGGATATTCTTGGAATCTCCAGAAGCTATGTGTCCCGTATGGAAAAACGAGCGCTGCATAAACTTGCATCTAAGCTTCGGGAAGACTAAACACAATCTTGTCAATTATTAGACACTGTGATATATTTATTTTTGTAAGTACGCTTGGATAAGAGGGGGGAATATCGGGGATGCATTTTGTGAAAACGGAAGAATTAAAGACGGGAATGCGTCTTGCCAGACCTATATATAATAAGAAAAGTATTCTTTTGTTTGACAGAAATTCTCTTTTGTCGGTACAGGCGATAGAGAGCATACGCAATTTCGGTCTGATCGGTGTCTATGTTTTAGAACCTGCGGAACCGTTACCTCCCTTGACGCAGGAGGATCTGGAATTTGAGCGGTTCCAGATCAAGGCGGTCAGTGCGATCGAAGAAGAGCTGGACCGCATTCTGAAGACCAGAAAACAGAGCAGGATCCAGACGATTGCGGATATGGTTATCCGCAACTACGGACATTTGGATGAGAAGATTAATTTTTATCAGAATCTGAGAAGCCTGGAAGATTATGTTCCTAGACATTCCCTGAATGTGGCAATACTCTGTGCCATGATTACCCATGTAATGAATATTCGAAGAGAGGAACAGTATCATACCGTATGTGCGGCCCTTCTTCATGATATGGGAAAACTGAAAAAACATGAGGATGTATATTTCGGAGCTCCTTATTCCAGAGAAGACGCGATCAGAAATTGTGAGACCCAGGAAGAGGCTTACAGCGTGATCGAAGATGCATTTGCGACGGAGGGACCCGCTATACGCCGGATCTGCCAGCAGGCGGCGGGAAAGCAGCTGGATCTCTTCCCGGAAGAAGGAAAAGAAAGCAGATATAAAATGCTGGAGGGATCCAACGTATTGCTGGTGGCGAACCGCTATGATGAGATTACCGCGATGACACTGCAGGGAACGGCCCAGTCAGAAGTGAAGGCAGCCCAGGAACTGCTGGAACATCCGGAAGTGTACGACCCGGAGACGGTGCAGGCATTATTAAGATCCATTAATATTCTGCCGCCCGGGGCAAGCGTAGAACTCAGTACCGGAGAAAAGGCGCTTGTTTTGAGTGAAAATGAAGAGAATGTGCTGTGTCCCACAGTGGTAAGCTTCCGTGACAACAGTATTTTGAATCTTGCTTTGCCACAGAATGGGGATATACAGATCGTTGATGTCATGAAGACAATGGATAACAGATATATACTGAAGAAATAAGAAATGAGGAAAAAAATATGCCGACAATCGAAGAAATACTCAGAGCTGCCAAAGAAGCCGGAGCAAGTGATGTGCATCTTACGGTAGGTATTCCTCCCAAAATGCGTGTGAACGGTAATCTGATCACAATGGATTATCCCAAAATGCTGCCTGCGGATACCCTGGAGGTGCTGGTCAACATCATGACAGAAGTGCAGAGGGAGCGTTTTGAGGAACGGGGAGAATATGATATGTCGTTCTCTATTCCGAACTGTGGACGTTATCGTGTCAATGCGTATAAACAGAGGGGATCTGTTGCCCTGGCATTCCGTCTGGTGGGAACCAAGGTACCTTCACCGGAAGAACTGGGAGTACCGGAATCGGTGATTGATCTGTATCAGCGAAAACGTGGACTGGTGTTGGTCACCGGCCCTACCGGAAGCGGTAAATCCACCACACTTGCTGCCATTATAGATAAAATCAATAATAACAGGGATGCTCACGTGATTACCCTGGAGGACCCCATCGAGTACCTGCACCAGCATAAAATGTCCATGGTCAATCAGCGTGAGATCGGTATTGATTCCAACAATTATGCAAATGCCTTAAGAGCAGCTCTCCGTGAAGATCCGGATGTTATCCTCGTGGGAGAAATGCGTGATTTTGAGACGATCAGCGTAGCGATCACCGCGGCGGAGACGGGACATCTGGTATTGTCCACACTGCATACCATCGGTGCAGCCAGCACGGTAGACCGTGTCATTGATGTATTTCCGCCGCACCAGCAGCAACAGATCCGGGTACAGCTGTCCAATACACTGGAAGCTGTTGTTTCCCAGCAACTGATACCTACGGCAGACGGAAAACATCGTGTAGCGGCGTTTGAGGTCATGCATGCGAACCATGCGGTACGCAATCTGATCCGTGAGGGAAAGTCCCATCAGCTGACAAGTGTCATGCAGACCAACCGCAAGCTGGGGATGATCACCATGGACGAGGCAATTGTCCAGTTGTATTTTGAAGGCAAAATCGACAGAGAGCATGCCATCCAGTTCGCACAGGATCCAGACAGTATGGAAAATAAGATCTGATGCTGAGGAACATAAAATGAGTATCACCGTTAATGATTCGGAGTCCCGCTCCATAGGAATAAGAACAGGCTCTGAATCGTTGCGGAGATCAAATTCCGAAAAGCTGATTTCCAAGGAAAATTTCTAATACAAAATTTCTAATACAAAATTCTTTTATTGCCCATCGGGCATTTCGCAGAGTTTCTGCATTTCGTTGGTTACCCAATTTTTATCACAAAATTTATATACAAGGAGGTAGTTTATGTTTTCGACAATTGATTCCGGTGCAGTCTGCGGATTGCAAGCGTACCTGGTCCGCGTGGAGGTGGATCTGGCTGGGGGATTGCCCTCTTTTCAGATGGTGGGTTCTTTGGGGAGTGAGGTGAGAGAATCCCGGGAGAGGGTGTGTGTCGCCATGAAAAATTCGGGGTTTCAGATTCCACCCTGCCATATAACAGTGAATCTTGCACCGGCAGGCAGGCGTAAGGACGGAACAGCATTTGATCTGCCTATTGCCGTAGGCTTGTTAAAAGATATGGAGCTTCTCACGGAGGAGGCGGTACGGGATACGCTGTTTTTGGGAGAACTGGGACTGAACGGAGAGATCAAAAGAGTTAAAGGTGTGCTTCCCATTGTTCGGGAAGCGGCAGACAAGGGAATCGGCAGAGTGATCGTTCCCCGGGAAAATGCATTGGAGGCAGCAGTGATCCCGGGGATTACGGTATGGGGTGCCGGGGAACTGGGAGAGCTTATTATGGCTCTGCTGCATCCGGATGCGGAAAATGAAAAAATATACAAACCAAGGATCCGGGCAGAAGAACTGCTACAGAAAAAGAAAGCAGACAGAAGAGGAGACTTTAAAGAGGTGTCGGGGCAGGAGAGTGCCAGGAGAGGTGCAATGATCGCGGCAGCGGGATTCCATAATCTGCTGATGATGGGACCGCCGGGGGTGGGGAAATCCATGATTGCCGGGAGAATTCCGGGGATATTACCGCCCCTTACACTGGAGGAGAGTCTGGAGGTAACCAGTATTTACAGTGTGGCGGGGTTACTTACTCCGGAACAGGCGCTGATCACGGAGAGACCTTTTTACGCACCTCACCATACAGTCACTGCAGCGGCACTGATCGGCGGCGGAAATGCCTATCCCAGACCCGGAATGGTATCTCTGGCACATCGGGGTGTGTTGTTTCTGGACGAGCTTCCGGAATTTCAGCGGACGGTGTTGGACAGTATGCGGCAACCATTGGAAGAACGCAGGGTGCAGATTGCCAGGGCGTCGGGAGTGGTAACTTTTCCGTCGGATTTTATGCTGGTGGCTGCCATGAACCCCTGTCCCTGCGGATATTATCCGGATCGGAACAAATGCCGCTGCACACAGCCGCAGATAGAAAAATATCTCGGAAAAGTATCTGGACCGCTATTGGACCGTATTGATCTGTGCGTGGAGCTGCAACCGGTGGACATTTTGCATTTACAGACAAAAATCACAGGGGAAAGCAGTGAACAGATGCGGGACAGAATCGAAAGAGCCAGAAAAATGCAGGAGAAGAGGTATGCGGGAACGGAGTATCGTTTCAATGGGGATGTATCATCGGCAGATGTGGATCGATATTGTGGTCTGGGAGAAACGGAGAAAACTGTCATGGAACAGCTGTACCATGCGTTGGAACTGAGCGCCAGGGCATATCATCGGATTTTGAAGACCGCCAGAACGATTGCGGATCTGGAGGAACAGGAAAACATTGCAAAAGAACATCTTCTGGAGGCAGCCTGCTATCGCCCCTCCGGAGAGTACTGGGGCTAGAAGGGAGAGCCGGAGATGACAGAGAAGGAGAGAATGTATGCTTATTTTATATGCAGTATCCCCATGATCGGCGGGGTAAGAGCCGGTCAGCTGCTAAGCAGATTCGGGGACCCGCAGGGAGTCTATGAAGCCGACACCGCCGGCTGGAGGGAGATACTGAGTGATTCTGTTGTGGAGTATATGGACAGACAGAAAAGAAGCGGTAATCTTGAAGAAGAATATCACAGCTTAGGAGAAAAACAGATCGGACTGGTATTACAGGAGGAAGAAGGATTCCCACGGAAACTGCTGGAAATACCGGATCCACCCTACGGCTTGTTTTATAAAGGGAAATTACCGGAACAGAAACAGCCGTCGGTGGCGGTCATCGGAGCCAGAGAGTGTTCAGAATACGGACGTTTTGTGGCGGAAGAACTGGGCAGATACCTCGGTAGTCAGGGAATACAGGTCATCAGCGGAATGGCAAGGGGAATCGATGGGATCAGCCAGCAGGCAGCGCTTTTGGCAGGCGGGACATCCTACGGAGTGCTGGGATGCGGAGTGGATATCTGTTATCCCAGCCAGAACAGACAATTGTACGAGGAACTGATACAAAAAGGGGGACTGTTGTCCACTTATGCGCCGGGGACAAAGGCACTGCCGGCATATTTTCCCCCGAGGAACCGTATCGTCAGCGGGTTGGCGGATGCACTGATCGTGATAGAAGCCAGACAGAAAAGCGGGACGTTAATTACCGTGGATATGGCGCTGGAGCAGGGGAAGGATGTTTATGTGGTCCCCGGCAGAATCACGGACAGACTCAGTGACGGCTGTAACCGCCTGCTGACACAGGGGGCGGGTGTGTTCCTGTCACCGGAGAGCTTTGCGGATGAATTTTTGAGGAACTGGGAAGAAAAGCAGGAACTTTCGCCGTCGGATCCGGCGCAGAAAATTAGAGGCAGACGAAAGAGCCGGAAACGGATAGAAAAGCTGGAGGAGCCTTTGCGTCAGGTGTACAAATTGTTGGATTGTGTGCCGAAATCGACGGAGATTATTTTGCAGGAGGCATGGAAGAAAGGAGAATATATAGATATTGTCACATTGCACCGGAGACTGATGGAATTGGAACTGATGGGATACGTAAAGCAGAATACCCCGGGGTATTTTGGTACTTCTGCGAATTGACAAGGGTTTTAGATCGGGGGTATAGTTAAGGATACAGACGCAAGAAAGGCAGGGTAACTCTATGAACGATAAAGATACTTACAGAATGCATACAAAAGTCATACAGATCGGAG
>OLGY01000766.1_pt1 | contig 19902 bp, 22 predicted proteins | sample 1605951 | NCBI WGS metagenome assembly OLGY01 (sample SAMN03283280) | human gut metagenome | biome: human-associated habitat; material: feces | host: Homo sapiens | place: Peru | collected 2012
AACACGTGCCTTGGGCAATTCAAATCCGGGTGTCACCTCCAGATGAAAACCTCGTAACCATGCCGGTTACGAGGTTTTTCTTTTGTCCGGATTTTCTGTTTTCCCTTATTTTTTCCCTTTAGCGATGAAAAAGGCCTCTGATGCGCTGACATCAGAGGCCCATTTTCATGCATCGATCACGTGACCTGTGCGGTAACATTCCGCGATGTAGTCACGGGATTGATAGTAGAACGAGGAGTTATAATCGCAGAGCTTTTCATCGATCCACGAGGTATATACAGCCACCAGCATTTCTGCCACATCATCCTGCCCGGACACATCCTCGATCAGGCGAGCGTATACCTTGCCCATTGCCCACACATCCGGCACGGCGTATCTGGCCGCTGCCACGTTATCGAACTGGCCGTGGGGCAGAGCAAAGTGCTGCTGCATATCGTCGGACACCTTCTCGATAGGCTCGCAGTGGAACACATCGGCATGGCCCAGGATCATCTGCACGCCCTGTAAGCCCAACGCCTTTACCACGTCGCAGCGTTTCAGCTTCAGGTCACGACCCAGCTGCTCCACCAAAGCACAGGTGAAGAACAGTCCGCTGTGGTTTCGTTCACACATGTACCTCATAACTCCTCTCGAAGGTCAGCGCCGCCAACGCTCTGGCGGTATGGAAGCTGATCTGATGGGTGGGATGCTTGAACCGCGCCAGCTCCCAGAAGGCGGCGCGGCTGATCTCGCCATCTGTATAGCTCTGCACATAGTTGAAGATGGTATCGTCGGCCATCGGCCCCTCTACGATGTCGTAGTTGTGGGGCACACCGCTGCGGCAGGCCACGATGAAGTCCAGCCACTCATCGCTCATCTCAGGGAAGCGCTTGATCGATAGTCCCGGCTGTTCTTCGAACCGGTAGACGTTCACGATACCGCTGCCGAACCGCGTAGCCCAGCGGACGGCTTGCGCCTCATACTCTGTGCAGTAAAAGCCCCAATAGAAGTCCTTGTGGAACTTCTGAATGCGTATTTCCGGCTGTTCGACCGTCACCCGGCTGCCGTGATACAGTGTCCGCATGGCCTGCCTCCTTCCACGTTTTTTCTATTATACCCGATTTCACCGCTCTGCGCAACAAAGAAGTTGCTGTGACGCTCATCCCTGTGAAACACGGCGGATAAAATCCTCCATTTTATCGGCGCTCTCACGCTTCATGCGGTCGGTCACGTGGCCATAGACATCCAACGTGAAGGCAGCCGTGGCATGACCGAGGTTGCCCTGTACCGTCTTGATGTCGATGCCGGAGCTGATGGCGGCTACGGCATAACTGTGGCGCAGATCGTGGTAACGGGCGTCCGGACGGCCAATCGCCGCGACCGCTTTCTTATAGTGGCGGTAGACTGTCGGCTTTGTCAGGTGATGCCCCAGGGCGTCGGTGAACACCAAATCGTTGTCCTCCCAAGCGCAGCCTGCCATGAGACGTTGCTGTGCCTGTTCCGCCTTGCGATGACGCAGGTGGGCGATCACCGTAGGAGACGCCACCAACGTGCGGCTGCGACTATTCTTGGTAGGAACCAGCTCATAGGCCGCAAGGCCCTTTTCCTGATGAAGCTGGAGCTGCTTGTTCACGGTGATCACGCCGTTGTCAAGGTCTACACAAGCCCAGGTCAGTCCCAGTGCCTCGCCCTCCCGCAGGCCAAGGAACAACGTGGTCAGAAAGAGATCCTCAAAGGGATGTCCCTGAATGCTCCGAATAAAAGCGGCCACATCGTCCTCATCCAGCGGCTTGATTTCTGCTTTTTGCCCTCGCGGTAAGGTACAGGCATCAGATGGGTTGGTACGGATATAGCCGTTGAGCACAGCCTGCTTCAGCGCCTGATGCAGCACGCCATGGATGTTTTTGATAGTCTTTGCCGACAGGCCAGGTCTGTCAGGCTTATCCGACGCCAGCGCGTTATAGAAGGTCTGCACGGTGTGGGGCAGGAGATTTTCCATCCTGACTGCCCCCAGTACGGGCTTGATGTGTACCCGAATGTCGCTCTCATAAATCTGCCTCGTGCGCGGCTTGCAGGCACCCAGGTAGTTTTCCACCCAGATGTCCAGCCACTCACCCAGCGTCATCCTGCACGGCTCCTGGTATGTACCGCTGTTGACCTCCACGGCCAGCGCTTGCAGCCTTTCCCGCACCTCTTTTTGTGTCTTGCCGGTAACTGAACGCTGCTTCTGCCGACCGGTTCCGGCATCGTAACCCGTGGTAATGCGCGCTTCCCAATATGAATAATCTTGACCATTCCGTGTGACTGTCTTCTTCCGGATCGTGCCGCTGCCGTGGGCGGCTCTTTTGTTGTTTGCCATATTTTCCCTCCGAATTCTTGTGTTTGATATGGGTGGGGGATGTCCCCCACCCCGTCAGCTTGCGAGCTGTAGGTGCTCGACCAGCGCGTCGCGGGGGATTCGGATACTTCTCCCGATCCGGACGCTCCGGAGCTGTCCAGAACGGACGAGCTCGTAGGTCACGCTGCGGCCAACCCGCAGCACCTGTCCGGCCTCCAGTACGGTCAGTGCCAGAGGAAGGTCGGAAATATTGGTGACCGCGGAAAGCTCAATGCCGTCGCTTACGTTGTTGTTATTATCTCGTTTCATGTTCAGTCCTCCTCCGAAATGATGAATGCATATTCAGCCTCATTTTCATCCACATCGCACAAGGCGTAGATGATTGCCTGGGTCATTTCAACTGCTCCGTCGATGACGGCAATCGTTTCTTCCATGCTCAATTCTCGCATCATGTCCATCCTCCTTACGCGCATTTTTGCGACTTTTCTTCTATTTTCACGTTCCGACCGCGACCGGTCATCTCTGCACCGTACTGCGCCAGCAGCGGCGCAAATCGCTCGCTTTTGCGAAGCTTCTTCCAACTTTCCGCGCCGATGTCTGTATCGTGCAGGATGCTGCTCAGCGGTGTCGCTGCTCTATCCCAGCCGCTCAACCACGCCGCGAAGCGAGCGTAGACGGTGGACTGACCGGCATATGTTTTCGCGTTGGCCTGCGCCTGAACAATGCAGCTTGGCGTCAGATTTTCATGCACCGACATAGCACCGCGAAAGCGTTTGCCAAGCCGGTCATACAACGCCTGTGGCGGGGCGAACAGGAACACGTGGACGACCTTATCGCAGACCGCATTTCGCAGCTGACAGCGGTAGATCTCCTGCTCCAACCGCGCCGCCAAGTGATATACTTCATACGCCATCGTCAGCGGCAGCTGCGTGTGGAGATCAGGTCGCTGCTGCACATTCAGCGGCGACCACTGGACCATCTGCTCCTGAACCTGCTCCCGAATCCCAGAGCGCCCCCAATACACAAAGGCGCGTTCCAGATATATCTGAGGGGACAAACGCGGATAGCCCAGCAGCATCACCAACGGGGCGGTGTTAAATTCATTTGAGCCGTTGGTGCCGCCGAAATACGGACACGTTTCCCCATCCAGCAGCAGGCGGCTCAACGCCTGCGGGTCAAGGAGCTTCGGAATTTCCGCGGCCAGGTCTTTGTAGGTGGTCAGGAACATTTTACCCTCGTAGCGTCGCAGGATGTCCTCCGTCAGGGCACAGAAGCCAGGCAGCTTCCAGCTCTTCCGCATGGCCAGCCGGGACACATTCATGTCGGCGGTGGTGTACACATGCAGGCAAAGCTTCTCCATATGGCGGGGCTTGGATTGCGGCAGCATCTCTGCATCCAAATACTGGTAATCACCGTCCACTTGGGCGGTGGCGTCAAACACCAGCGTCAAGCTATCACCGAAGCTGATTTGCGGCTCGTCCGCGCCGAGAATCGTGAACGCCCCCAGCTTCGTGAACAGACACTCGCCGCGATATAGGCGGTCGATAACCTCGACGGCCTCCGACAGTGCCGGTGTCCGGAAGGCTCTGCCTGATCCGTTCAGGTAGTCCCGGAACTGGCCGAAGCGTTCTTTTTCCGCATTATCCGCATCCATCAGGCTGCAAAGGCCATAGGGGATGTCGGCCATAGCTTTGATCGTCTCGTCCAGCTCGATGCAGGTCCGTTCCCGCAGCAGCGAGAACGGGCGCCGCAAAAGTGTTGTTGTCCACCGCTGCTTCTCAAACACCCGACGATCCTTCAGGTCGCGTTGGGTGATCAGCTGCTCCAGCTGGCTGGAGGCCGCATCCAACGTGGTCTGGGTCAAGTGATAGAGCGGTGCGAACTCAAACTTTTCATCGAAGATCAGAATGCGCGGGTGGGCATTCTCGTCCTGGTAGAGAAGGCCATCCAGGGCGTTTCCCTTTCGCAGCAGGTCGAACCGCGCCTGAGAGACACCCAGTACGAACGCCTGCCCAGCCAGCTGACCGAACCGCAGCACGCCGCAAGAGGCCGCAAAGGTGCAGTTATCCCGAGGACACTGGTCAAAGGATGTGACTTGCTTGTTCTTGCAGAAGCCGGCCTTCTGGCTAGCGGCTGTCCACCCTTGCAAGGGGACGACCAGCGTTTCCGGCGCATTCGGAAAAAAGTCAGCAATGGTATCGCGGATACCGTTCAGTGACTCGATTTTTTGCAGCACCAGCAACACGCTGAACACGTCAGCCAGCGGGTCGCCTTTGATTTGAAGCTCACAGGCCGTCAACAAGAATGCCGTGATCCAGGTAGATTTTCCTGAACCAGCCCGCGCCGGGCACACCAGTGGCTTGCGGCCAGTCAAACCCTTAAGAACGCTCTTTGTAATCTTCCGCCAGTAGTCGAAGTCGACAGACGCGCCGCGCTGATGGCACAACTCATGAATGAAATGCATAACCCTGTCGCCAACGAAGGCTATCTGCGCGGCAGTAAGTCCGATGAAGGTTTCTGGCAGTTCTGTCTGCCTGCGGCGCAGAGGTGCAGGCTGCAGCGACTGCGGCAGCTGCTCGGTCACAGCCAAATCGGTGTAAGGATTTGCAGCATCATTTCCCGCAAGGGGTACTACCCCGTTTGCCGTGGTTTGCGTCGTTTCCATTTCAGCCGCATCATGCGTGTATTCCTCGCTTTTCACTGTTATTCACCGCCTTTCCCGCATAAATCGTTCGTGTTTTCCTCATTGTCTCTGGCAAGAGCTCCGGCAATTGGCTTTGCCGGGGGTGGGGCGTTTTGCCCCGCCTTTTGCCCGGTTTCCTGCAGTAATCTGGCCGGTATCGCCACCACATAGGTACTGTCCCGGGTGCCGTTTGCCAGCAGGTCGTAGCGATAACGATACCCTGCGGCGGGCGCCTTGATGACACCTGCTGTTCCCAGAACCTTCTGCAGTTCGAGTTCCCACCTCGGCTTTTGGAGAAACGCGGCATCAATGGTGTTGTCAGCCTTGACCGCTTTGGCATACCATGCTGCCCAAACCGATTCTTCCATGACCAGATACTCCTCCCCGCCGATTTGACGCCAAGCGGCAGCAAACTTACCGTGCTGGGGGTGGGCGTAGGGCTTCCCCAGAGGAACGATCTGGTCAGGGTGGTCGATGATCAAAGCTTTTGCCTTTTCAAGGTACACGCTCGCGTCCTCAGCCCGGCGGGGTGCTGCCGGGGGAGGCGGCGGAGCTGGGTCGAAGATGTCCTGCAAGCGCCGCCGGTAGGCGTTTGCCCTGTCCGGTGGCAGCCACTGGCGGTCACCGGTCAGAGCCACGAAGTCCAGCAACACCTGATAGGCCACCGCCCGGCAGAGAGCCTTCGACTCGTAGGCAAAGATTCGGAAGCGACCACCCGGGTTTCCAAGCTGATTATGAGCACGGTGGATAACATCCTGCGCCCAATCATTCCTGCTTGTCCCCCACCACCAGCCCAACAGCCACGCTGCCCGCGGTGCTGGGGCGATGATCTTCTCAAGGAGATCATCATCCCAGGCTGAGACGGTATAAGTCGGGACGCTTGCCGCGCCCCAGCCGTTGGCGGAGAGGCAGCTGTTCACAAACACCACCCCAGTCCGGGAAAGATCATCACTGAACTTGCCCCAGGTGGTATCCCGACCACGCAGAACCAGCAAGGCCGTGTTTTCCGACGGAAGCGGAAGCCAGATGGATTTCAACTTGTTCACTCGGATCTTGATCCGCGAAATGTCCACCAAGCTGACAGCATCGTTCAGGTCGACTACCCGCTCCCGCCGAACGGACAAGCGCTTGCCTTCCCATTGCTTTCGCGGTAAAATGTGCCTGAACAGGCTCTTCAGCGCTGACTCCAACTGCGGTGGCCCACGGAAGGCCACGCAGGGCCGCAGAGATGGCTCGTACTGCTTCAGGTCTGCGGCTCGCAGCCCCAGCAGCACTGTTGCCAGCAGCATCGCGCCAGCCTCAGTGGAGGGGAACACGTCCAGCAGCGACAGCAGCGATTCCGCACCCTGACGGCACTCTGCCACCGATGGTGGATGCTTGCCGTCATCATCGTGGATCTTCCACCAGGCCGGTGGTTGATCCGTCCGGACACGGGCGGTTTTAACGTCCATCTCTTGCAGTAGCTTTCGTCGCCGTTTTTCCCGACCTTCTATCGTGAGATATCGGAAATTGTGGATTCGGCTGGCCCAGAAGTTTTCTGGGAGAGGAACGTAGCGGCCATCCTCCTCCGCGAGGAAGATGGGTTGGCCTGAGTCAGTTAAAACGCGAATAATTTCCATTTTTACCTCCTGCATATTTTTGCCAAAGCGCGCTTTGCAGAAGGTATCCTACCATCAATAGCCCACCTTCGCCGACCAGTTGGCGGGTGTAAAAACGCTATCTTAAAACCGCAAAATCCCTTTTGCCATAAGGCTTTGCACTGGTTTTTACCTACTTTCCTTTGAGAATTTTTGGGGAGGTTATTTGTGATGGACTTTTCAATTCTGCTCGACAATGTACGCCCTATCGGGCAAGGCTTTCTCCCAAAAGAGAAATGTACTCCCCTTTCTGAAAAAGCATCTACTTCCCCACTTCACAAGGAAATGGATGCATATCGAACTGAAATTCAGTCCAAAATTCTGAATATGCTGGGCAGCGAGGCCACTCACGATGAATCCAGGTTCATCTGTAAAGCTGCTTTGATTGCCGAATGTAGTACGCATAGCCCCAATGTACTTGACAAAAGAGGTGTACTGATTCCGCTTCTCTGTGATCAGGACGTGCTTTGCTCCCTGCAATACCAGGACTATGCATCCACACACGGCGAATACCTGGCAGAACGAAAAGCATATCTGAATGACAGGCAAAATCCGACACTGTATGACGTTGCCCCGCCGGAAATGCGCGATGCCTATCGGTTCCTTTCAGAAGCCTTGCATAAAAAGGCCATAGAGCGTGCATGAGCTGGCGGCACTTCTTCCACAACAGTTGCCAGCGCCATAGGCAATATTCAGTCAGAGGTAACATTTGCCTATACTGGAGGAGATGAGCCTCCACAAACGTATAAGTCCGCAATAATGAGTATTCTTGGTGAGGACGATCCTACTGCCCGGCAGTATCTGCCCTCTATGAGTGAAGAGGATTGCCGCTTTTTTGCGGAAGTCATATTTCGCCATTATGTCAGTTTCATCAGGACAGACGAGATGATCGAAGATGCCAATGCCCACTTTCGGCAAAAATACTACATGTGGCAATATGATCGTCTTAAGGACAGTAAGCACCGGAGGTCGCAGATAAACGGATTATGGGCTCTTGCAGAAAAGCCATATCAATCAGGACTTAAGCGCGCTTTGACTTCCATTGCAAGGAGGCTGATGGGGGAGGCAAAAGAGTATCTTCTTACCACCGAAGATGAAGATTATGCATACGATAGTGACTCCATAGCGGCATTGCTCCAAACCTCTGTAAATGAATACACACATGTGATGAGTGGCCGCAGGGTTGATGTGCCTTACAGCTATATAAGCGCCATGCTGGATGAATGCGACATATACGCAAATCCATTTTTGGCTCTCTGCATTTTCGCCGATGTGCGATATGGCGGCAGGCTGCCAACCGAAATTACGGCCGATACACTTTTGTCTGTACTCAGCAAATTCCACAAAGCGACTGCCGCTCAACGCATTGCGGCGATACGTTTTCTCAAAAATATCATGCAGGTCTTGACCGTAGATGATACACATTGCAGGGAAGCATGGACATACCTATCCATTACCCTTGGTCGCTCCATTGCGTCCCAAGAAGAGGCTACAGAGTGGGAATACGTACTTGCCACTGACTTTATTGCGGACGATGATCTCCCGTTGATCCGGCTCAATATGCTGCTCTGGTCGGCAACTGACAAGTGCCTCACTATTCAGAAGGAGCGCCTGTATAGCTATCGTCGAGGTTCTGTTTTGCAAAGGGGCGGGTATGCAAGATTTTTTCAAGATCACTCTGACGCAGTAGATGAGATAGTACGGCGTATTACGCAGAACAGGCAGACTTGGAACATCTCCCTGATGACTTATCAGAAGATGTGGGCTTCCCCGTATACAAACAAATCGTCTGTCGAAGGGCTATGTGGAAAAAGCGCATCTCTTGTCAGATGGTCGTCTGTTAACCGTAAATACGACATCCCCGCATTTTGCAAAGGCATTATCAAAAAAGGACGTGATTATGAGCCTACATTGCTGGAGTTAAAGTCTCTGCTGACAGAGCATGCCATGCGCCAGATTTTAAATGATGATGCGCTACAGACACTGAAAGCCGCGATCAGCACAATGTTGAATAGGTGTTTCTGACTTAAGGGCAAAAGCCTCCAGGGGTAAAATGTCCATGCATATACTTTTTATAAGATTTATCCCCTTCGAGGTGTTCTTGTCCAGCTGACCGAGCAAGAACAGAAAAAGGATGGCCCGTATTAAGCACAAGGTGCTTGTTAAGCGGGTCAGACTGCATGTTGTTCTTGTGAGTATACGGGGCAACTTTTTCTGTAGTTGCGAGGGAAGCTGATGGCGAATACGAAGCTTCCCCACGCCCAAAAGAGACTAAAAGAACGCGAAAACACTGCCCCGGTAAGGCATATCGCCCTACCGGGGTAATGTTCTGCTTTTACAGCCCCGGGTCTTCCACCGGGACGCAGATGATCTGACCGTTGACGTTGACAAAGAACTCCGGCTTGGCAAAGCGTTTCAGCCAGTAGGCGACCTGCTCGTCCGTCAGAGCTGTGAAGCTCTCACTGTCCGGCGGTGCGCCGCAGATAAAGAAGATCCCGGCGATGACATCGTAAATTTTTCCATCTTCATTCCGCAGAGCCCGGTTCAGCGGCAGCCCCAGCAGCTTGCCCTCCTCGTTGCAGATCAGGGCTGCGTCTCGTCCTCCGGGCTCGTACACAGCTTGAATAAGACCGCCAACAGCACGCTGCATACTTGCAAGGCTATCTTCCAATTCCATTTCACAGGCTTTCCTCCCAGCTTCTACCATTACTACTCGCATTTTTTATACCTCCCCGCAGCACATGATCTCCTCTATCTCCTCCGGGCAAAGACCATAACCAAGGAACACGTCTATGTCGTGGGGTGTGTAGCCGTAGGCGGACGCTACGGATTTCAGATCGTTGATATACTGCGTATACGTCCCAATACGGCCAGCTGAAGCGCGCCGTGCCGTCCCACAGGTTGCGGGTATCAAAGCGCTCAACGCTGTACTGCCCCTGCCGGTCTATCCGCAATATATCCCCCTCCCGGAGCATCACCTCAAATGGCTGTTCCACGCGCGGCATGCCCTTTTTCAGTCCCTTCTTGAGTATCTGCTCCGTGCTGGCGTAGACATACAAACCCATGCGCGGGAAGTGGTACAGCGTCAGCGGATTGTTACCCTTGATGATGTAGAGATTATCCCTGTTGTCCAAAACAGACAGTGTCAGCGTACCTCTGAGGGACTCTACGGCACTGCGGATGCTCCGGAAGCTCAGCTCACCCTGCTGCGCCAGTAACTGCACGGCCACATAGCTGTCCGTCTCGATTCGGGTACGAGGCAGCTTTTTGTCCTTTCGCAAGGTCAGGTCGTTATACAGCACACCGTTATGCGCCAGCGCGAAGGGGATACCCGCTGTGCCCTCAAAGGGGTGATTGTTGTAGTTATGCTTCTCGTCTCCCTGGGTGGTCATGCGCGTATGCCCCATAATGCAGACGGCATCATCAGGCAGCCTGAATCGCATCAGGTGCGCGGGATAGGGGCGCTTGTAGACCGTCAGGTGTCCGTTGTGGTTATAGGCGATGCCGGTGGCGTCCGTCCCTCTGTCTTCACTGGCAACGGCCAACGCGGAAACAAAACGCTTCTTCTGCGCGGCGGTCAGGCTATGTCCGTAATCATAAATTCCAAATAGACAGCACATCAGACTTCTCCCTCCACTTCCACAGGCTCATTGATGTAGAGATTGCGCTCCTTCAGGTACTGCACCAGCTCCGGCTCCTTGATGGCGCTGACGAAGCTGCTCCAGGACAGATCGTGCAGCTCGTCATCGGACATAAAAATCGCCGCATCGCAGATGTGATCCACCATCTGCAATGTGGCGATAAGCGTATTCAGTTTCAACGTACCCCGGAACATACGGAATTCGATGGTGTCCACGTTGGTGAGGTTAACGCAGGTGTAGCGGCTGCCGTGACCTTTCTTCACGTGCTCCAGCATCTCACCGGGTCGGTCGCGGTAGCCGTAGCGGGCAGCCCACTGCTCCAGCTGCCGCTGGGTGCGGCGGGAGAAGCGCAGCAGCTCTGCCCAGTGGCGCTCCACAAAGAACAGCACGCGGGCAATGGTGTTGTCCTGCGCGTCCAGCGTGTCTCCAAAGGCCTTGCGGGAGACATGGACGTGCAGCCCGCAGGTGCCCGCCTGATGGGATAGATAGCCCATGCCAATGGGGCTTTATCCAGTACCTCCGCCCAGGGCATCTCATGCAGTTGGCAGTCCAGTGACATGGGATGTGTGACAATCTCGAAGCCGTCGTCCAGCGAACCGTCGTGCTTGCAGTAGGCCAGCGTTTTCGACTGATTGGCGATGTCCATCAGCGCCTCCGCGCTGCTGTCGCATTCACCGCCGTCATCGATTTCCAGCTCTACGCCGAAATAGCGCGGGCCTTCGCCGCAGAAGATGGGGAAGGGCTTGAAGTAGTAATCGTGGATGGGGCTGTTCTCGATGGTAGCGCAGCAATCGGCACAGTAGGGATCGTCGTTGTCCAGCGGATACCAGCAGTGGTCGGTGTCGATGATGCGCCCGCAGCGGACGCATCGGGTGTAGTCCCGGTCATAGCATTCGGGGCAGATGGGGAAGTCATCGTTCTCACTGCGGTTGTGGGTGCGCAGGAAACGGCTGCCGCAGTCGGTGCAGACAAGGGTCAGGTCGTCCAAACAATCGGGACAGTAGAGCCTGCCGTTGAACTCGGTAAGCTCTCCTTCGGCAGTACCACAGTGGGCACAGGTGCGGAGTTCGGTCATAGCAAAATTCCTCCAAAATATAAAATTAGCCTCCGGGGATCACCCGGAGGCCTTCACCTTTATAGTATATATTTGGAGGGTGGGGAGAAACCGGAAAGTGTCCCTCACCCGATCGATGCCGATAACACATCGCCGGTGTACAGATCGATGATCACGGTAGCGTACACAGAGCCGGTCGGACTACCGCCGCCGATCCAATACTCCACCTCGGTGGTAGCGGTAACAACACTGCCGCTGTAACGATAATCTGCCAGAAATATCCGAACATTTACGGTGGTGATCTTCGAGCTGACGGGTCGTAAATAGTTGTTCTCGTTCTTCCACTGGGTGGCCATCTGTGTGACCGTCACTTCATTGATCTTCTGTACGCGGGATTCGCTGATTGTTTCGCTGCCTGAATGATTGCCGTAATTGGCTTGCCCGTCGCCTATGTAGTTGCCGTAATCATCATATTCTTCATAACCTCTGCTGCCAGCGTACCACAGATGGAAATGCACGGCATACCATATATCGTACCAGCCTGCGGCATCCGCATCGGCCGCACTGATGCCGTACAGCAGTTCCTCATTGGTGGGATACTGCGCTTCGATCTCGGTACGGCGTTCTGGTCCCGGATCAGATGACCCCATAAAGTACAAATCCAGCCAGTCCTCTGCCATAGGCAGCCCGTTCTCATAGGCTGTGGCCAGCGTGTCGCCCAGCACCTCCACCGTGGCAATATCCCGCGCAATGTCGGCGGGGTCTTTTGTGTCGGGCGTTTCTGCGCCTGAATTGCCGCAGGCGGTAAATACGGCTGCCATCAACACGGCCAAAATCCCGGTTATCCAACGTTTCATATTCGTCTCTCCTCTCTCAATCGTTTTTGTTCGCCACCACCAGCTTGATGATGGCCCACGGTATGCAGACCGGCCCGGCGATAAGCCCCACCATCCACTTGCGCAGAATGATGCTGCCGATGTCACCCACCATGACGTAGTGGGCGTAGATGGTGCGGTTCACTGCCCAGTAGCCCACGAGACTGTATAGAATCGCAAAAACAGTTTCCACGAAAAAGCTCCTCTCCATATCTTGATACCCGCAGTATAGCGAACGGGGCGGACAGGCACTGTCCTTTCTGCAAAAAAGCGCAAAAAACTCCGCCGATGCAGCTGCGCCGGCGGAGTTTTTATAATTTTCGGCAGAGTGACATAGGTTGTCCACCCTCTGCGGTATACTCGATGGCAGAGGAAGTAAAATGACGGTACCTCTGTACCATTTTATGGAAATTGCCATATATTCCGTGATATAGCGGCGGATAATTTGGTAAAATCTGCTGACACAATGCGTATTCCGTGGTATACTGTGGTCGAATAAAAACGTTACTCGTCGAAGGTCAGGAATTTGTATGGTGGCACGTCCAGAGCGACGGCAATATCAAACAGCGTGTCCAGCGACACCGCTTTGTTGATATTAGGTGCTTCCACATGGCCGATGAAGGCTGGACTCAGCTCCAGCCGTTCCGCCAGCTGCTCCTGCGTCAAGCCCCGCAGCTTGCGGTAGTAGGCGATCTTCAGCCCGATCTGACGATATTTGTCCGCGTAGACCTCTTTCATGCACATCATCTCCCACCTCTATGGTAGCGAAAAAAGACAATAATTGACATGAGCTTACGGACATAGTATTATATTTGTTGGATATAAATATGTGTTTGAGGGCGCATGGGAAAGAGAGGGAATATGGAACAGCGATCCGAACTGAAATCGGCGCGTCTGTTGGAGCTGTACACCCGCCTGGAGCAGGGCGCGGTGCTGAAAAAATCGGACTTGGCGCAGGAATTCCACGTCACGCAGCGGAGCATCCAGCGTGATGTGGAGGACTTGCGCTGTTTTCTTGCCGAGCGTCATGTGGAGCGTGAGGTCATCTACGACGGCAACCAGCGGGGCTACCGCATGGTGTCCGGCAACCCACGGGGGCTGACTAACAGCGAGATACTGGCGATCTGCAAGATCCTGCTGGAGAGCCGCTCCCTGCCCGCCAAGGACATGGGCGGCATACTGGACAAGCTCATCGACTGCGCCGTGCCGCAGGAGAGTCAGAAGGCCGTGCGGGAGCTGGTGGCCAACGAGAAGCTGCACTACATCCCGCCCCACCACGGGCGGAGTGTGCTGGGTAACCTGTGGGAGCTGGGGCAGGCCATCCGCAATCAGCAGGTCATCGAGATCGGATATGAGCGCATGAAGGAGCCAAAGCTGGTACAGCGCCGGGTGCAGCCGGTGGGCATCATGTTCTCCGAATATTACTTCTACCTGACCGCGTTTCTGGAGGACAAGACGGACTTCGACAACCCTGATGACCTGTTTCCGACGATCTACCGCATCGACCGCATCCGGTCGGTGAAGGTACTGAACGAGCATTTCCGCGTCCCCTACGCCAAGCGGTTTGAGGAGGGCGAGTTCCGAAAACGCGTCCAGTTTATGTACGGTGGGCGGTTGGAGCACATCCGCTTCCGCTACACCGGCCCGTCGCTGGAAGCAGTGCTGGACCGGCTTCCCACAGCGCAGGTGCTCTCCGAGGACGCCAACGGCTGGCTCATTTCGGCAGAGGTGTTCGGCAAGGGCATTGATATGTGGCTGAAGAGTCAAGGGGAGTATGTGGAGAGAGCATAAATCGTAAGGAGGGCAGTTATGGATATAAATCAAAAGAGTAGAGAAGAAATCTTGGCAGAGATGCATGACTACGCTGCTGGTGACGCAATTCCAACATTAACAGGCGTGGTGAGAGAATGCAATGCTATTGTTACAAGGACGATCCTATCAGCTTTCGGACTTTCCGCGTTTGAGGATCAGACTGGTGGGAATGTAACGACCCTTCATAATTTCACAAATGGAATTACTGCTACCGAAACCGACGCAGAGCGCTATAAGGAGTGGAGCACGCCGTATTCTGCAGAGGCCGACCGCGGGAAATATGCTGGGCAACAGAGGCTAATACGGAAAGAAATACTCAAGAAGAATGAAAGCATATATAGCGGTTATACCGGGGGCGCATTGCCGCGTGATGGCCGGGCTCAATTAGAACATATTGTGTCGGTTGGTGAAATTGAGTCTATGCCGCAAAACTTTCTATTCATGTCTGAACAAGATCGTGTAAAGCTGGCATATAACGAAAAAAATCTTACGATGCTGGAAAGCGCTGCCAACCAGTCAAAAGGGGATATGCCTCTGCGCGAATGGTTATCTAAAACTCGAAAAGATGGAAAGACCAATGCAGAGTATTTTGGTATCAATACAGAACAGGCCATTGCGCTGGATGATGCGGCGAGAGAAATGATTCGCCGAAAACAGTCTGAAGCTGCATTCAAAAAACAAAGTGTTGAAGTGGCAAAAACCGGCGTGAAAGAAGGCTTTACACTGGGGGCACGAGAAGCTCTCGCTATTGTTTTGATAGAATTCAACGATGAAGCCATGATGTGCGTTTCCGACCTTATGCGCTGTTATAAAAATAAAGAACTAACACTTCCTGAAGCTGTTAGCAGGTTAAGGATCGCACTGGAAAATACAAGAAAACGAGTGATTGGCAAGTGGGACAAAGTTTTAGATGCATTTGGGACCGGCTTTTTTTCTGGATTTGTATCGAATCTCCTTACTTTTTTAATCAACACTTTTGTAACAACAGCAAAAAGCGTTGTTATGCTGCTGCGTGAGGCAATTTATGCAGTGATCCGTGCAATAAAAGTCTTAAACAGTAAGGAGTTATCTCAGGCAGAACGCGAAAAAGCTGTTGCAGATATTTTGTTGACAACGATGACCGTATGCCTTACGGCACTTTTGGGAGAAGCTCTTCGAGCGTACTTGAAAGACGTACCATTTGGTGATGAGATATCTCATGCGTTGTCCGGTATCACCATTGGAATAAGCGTTATTCTCATTAGTTACTATTACGAATCTATGCAGGCAGAATTGATGGCTACCACGGCGGCGATTGCCACCACGGCGGCAGCGACGGCAGATGCGAGGGCGGCAAAAATTGTTACACCGGCTATGCGCATCACGCAAGCGGAGATGCGTAGAAGATCGGAAAAACTCGAAAAAATGAAGTATTAGGGGAGTAATATTGATATGAATACAGATACACTATCTATTGCTATAAAGGGCAGCCTATCAATTAATGATGCTGATTTGAGATCTGCAGCAGAGGAAATATTTCGAGATTCTGCTGCATCTGTTGACGCACTGAAAAATCGCCCATGGTATAAAACGCTGTTCAATGCGCTAACCTTCTACCGCGGTGACAAGAAGCTCATATTGAAGGACATTCGAAATTTGGCTAATCTCCAGACAATTTTTATGCAGATGTATGTTAATAACTGCAACGAATGCAGTAGCGTACTTGCAGATGTCATGGAGAGTATATGCCAAACGCAAAGCAGTATACAAAAATTATATGACAGATGCTATCTTCGTTTAGAGGAGCAGGAGAATGTCAAAAAGCTGGATGAAGCGGACCAACGGGTATTATACCTACTGCTACAGGTCTATGCAGATGGAGATTGCGAATTATCTGAGGAGAATGAGGCTGTATTTCAGGAATACAATAGGGCTGTTGCTGATAGCTTGGAAAAGGCGAGCGGGAGATTGACGAAAGAACAGTTGCGCTGTGTGGAAAAGCCCGATGTTTTATACCGCTGCATCTTAGAACAACACGTCGTAATAAGCGGTGAAACATGCGAAGATGGGATTCCAAACAACTTGAAGATTTATCTCGACGAATTGAACCTTGGACCTGCAAAGCGCCGAGAAATTCAGGAAACTGTTCAGCGAGAATTAAACACTTATGGGCGGACATACTTCTGCACAAAATACAATTCAGCATCGATAGAATGGGAATGGAGTGGAGATGCTCCTGAATTTCTCGAGGTGTCATCGGATGAACCTACTATTGATTCCAACGCTACTGTCCCTGAAGCTCAAGAAATAACCATTGACAGTATTGTGCACATCTCCGAGGGGCAAGTTCAGGTATATCGAAATGCGATTGTACACATGGGTGCACGAATTCTTTGTGAGGGCGAATTACGATTTGAAAACTGTGAAATTCACTACAATGAATCTGCCGGCGCTGATGAGATTAAGGTTGAAAAAACTGGCAGTCTGTCAATGCAGTGTTGCACCGTAGTGTGCCATGGTTGTGATACGCATCCGTTTATTGATGCGTCGATGTCAAGTGCAGTAGTAACTTTCACAAAATGCAAGTTTATAAACTGTTGCTACTATGTGCGAGCGCAATCTTCGCTGTTTAAGGCTTGTCGAATTATTAAGCCGGGAAGTGGCTTTTTAAGGCCATCTTTCCCCCACGGAAGTGGCCTATTTGATACCTGCCAAATAGGATTAGGTGATTTGCCTAGCTCCATAGCCGGGATTAAATATGATCCCATATTCGAGGAAACCGGTATAGAATTATTGAAATGCCACATACAGGGCGTGTATTCAGAAAGTGCGGTGCCAAACCTAATAGAGGCAGAGACGCTTTCAATAAAACATTGCGGGTTTGAAAATATAAACGCTGGCATTATTTTTTATGATTTAAAGGCCGAAAGATCTACATTTATAGAGTGTGTTCCTGTCGCTGGAAGCTTTTTGTGCACAGGCATGGGCGGCGGGAAGATTGAAGATTGTCGATTTGATGAATGCTCCCATATTCTACATAAAGGAGGAGAAAAAAAGTTGGAAATCCGTGCATGTCAGTTTAACAAATGCTGGAACCATATAGTTATGGCCAATTGCGGGAGCAACATCTCTGTCACTTCATGTGATTTTAATGATTGGCATGCCAACATGAATGTGCTACATAAAGAATCATTCTTTGAAACCCGAAAAAATAGGCGAAGCGATTCTATGCTTAATCTTTCGCGTACTGCCTCAAAGAAAGATTTTCCAAACATTATATCTATGTGCACTTTTCGAAATGCTGACTGCATGTCATGTTACCTTGTAAGAAGCAGCATAATTGGAAAGCCGTGCGGGATCGTTACAGAAGTATCGGATTGTAATTTTATTAACTGCACAACAGCACGAGCAGATATGAACCTGTTCAATACATTTGATCACTATTACGCAAAACCTTTTAACAAACGACGCGAGGTGAAGGTAATCAATATCCTGCAAGGCTGTCGCGGATTAGATTGTACTAAGCAAAGAATGTATGCATCCGATAACGATTCTGCAGTTTCGCTCCTTACGATGGTCGGTGGCGAACCTATTGGTGCACCCCTTGAGGCCAGTGAAGATACAGCAATTGGGGCAAATCTATCTGAAACGACAAAGATGTTGTAGAAAAGCAGGGTCGCAGAAAGCGGACGATATTAAAACGCCAAACTCTACAAAGGGAGGGAGCTTGAAGCTCCCTCCCTTTGTCCCTCTATTCATCTCTCCCCCTCGAACATCATCCTCCCCACGCAATCTCCCTTGCGCGGCAGATAGCGGATGTGCTTCATGCTCTCAATGTGGTGCGCCGGGACGCGCAGCTGCTTGCGCAGGTAGTTCTCGATCAGCTTGGGCATCCCCTGCGCGGCGTACTTACCCTTCCGCACGTCCTCCGAGATTGCCCACGGCAAGCCGTTCTCCCTGCGCTGCTTGGGCGGCGTATGCTGCCGCAGTAGCTCGTACACATCCTCCCGGAACGTGAGGACATCCTCAAACGCCATGCGCCCACGCTCCACAGCGTCCCTCTCCGCACTCGTCCATGCGTCAGAGGCCAACCGCAGCCCCATGCCCTTGATACGCCGGTACGCCGTGTGCAGCGGCGGCACATCGGACGGCAGCGGATCGAGCCGGTCGGTGGGGTACAGAACGCGCACCTCGAACATACCCTGTACGCCCTCTGGCAGCGTGAGCCGCAGCCCCATGACCTCCGCATCGCTGTACGGCTCGGTATCGGTCTGGCAGTCCCGCTGCGCCCAGTAGTCCCGCAGCCACGCGCACACCGGCGCAAACCGCTCCTGCGGCACTTGCAGGGACACAACGCTTTCGCCGATCAGCGACCGGCTTCGCAGGTTATGACCGTCCGCCGCCATCGGTGCGCCGCATTCGGGGCAGGCAAGGTCGGGCAGATCCCAGCCGTCATCCGCGTGAGCATCGAAGCTCAGGCGGTGGCAGCTGGGGCAATGGTAGTGGGGCGACAGCGGGTTCACCGGCGTCGCGCCCAGCAGGTGTGCCAGCAGCGAGTCGTTGGTGCAGCCCAGCACCAGCACGCTGTCCTCCCCGAACGCCCGCCGCAGCGCTGCGGTGCAATGCCACATGGGCAGCAGCGGCCCGCCCCGCGTCAGCCGCTGCTCCTCCAGCAGTCGTCCGTAGACGGGGAACGCCCCCGCGCCGTAATGCTCCTCCGTCAGCCGTAACAGAAAATCCTTCGTCATCATATGCCCTCCTTGTCCGTTGTCGTAAAAACTATTATAGCACATTGCGTGGACAGGGAGTGTCACAGTGATGAAAAAGTCAGTTCATGTTGGCCTTCAAGAACTCATTTAAGTACTCTTTGCTCACCCTCCATTCTCTTCCGATCTTCAGCGCAGGTATCAGCTGTTGTGCGATCATCTTCCTTACCTGCTGCTTCGTGGTTTTCAGCAGCGCGGCGGTTTCCGCTACTGTCAAAAGCTCTGTCATGCCCACGGATCGTCATCCTTTCCATTAGAGCCAGGTCTGCCCTCCTTGTATAAAAAATTATGCAGACGGCGCAGGTCATAGCGGCTCAATCCCCAGTCGCCGATCTCATTGCGCTGCGGGTTGATGTCGTATTTTTTGCAACTCTGCTTCAAGGTTTCTTTATCCATTTTCAGCAGATTGCAAACGCTTTTCAGTGTGTAGAACTCTTCCAAATCGTTATAGCAAATATAGGGTATCATAATGAATTACCTCCTTCTGGCGTGAGATAAGATTTACGCTTGTCGGCATATCCCGCCGTGCGCAGCTCACGCCTGATTATAACAATGTTAGGTAATTCACTTTATAATTGCGCAAAACGCTGACAATGCGGAATAAAACAGTTGCAAATCCACGGGCAGGAGCACATGATTTCGCTATCAAATTTTCAGGAAAAGTTTTCCCTTATTTTTTCCCTTGAAGGAGAAAAAGCGTCCCAGAAGCAATAACACAGGTAAGCACCAGAAGTGGCTGTATTCCGCATATTAAGCACCCGAATCGTAACAAATGCGCCACAGCAATACATACCTCGGGCAATTCAAATCCGGGTGTCACCTCCAGCCAAAGCTCCCGAAACACAGGTGTTTCGGGAGCTTTTTTATGCCCAAAAACAGGTTTTAGCCTTATTTTTAGCCTTATTGGGTCAACCGGCGGAAACTGTGCGGATAAAACGCTCCATGCGGTCGGCACTTTCGCGTTTCATCTGGTCAGTCACATGGCCGTATACGTCCAGCGTAAAGGCGGCAGTGGCGTGGCCCAGATTTTCCTGCACTGTTTTGATGTCATCTCCAGCGCGGATCGCGGCGACAGCGTAGGAGTGCCCTTACGGTATAATTACGACAAACCGGAAAAGCCCCGTATATCAAGGGTTTT
>OLGY01000770.1_pt1 | contig 19865 bp, 10 predicted proteins | sample 1605951 | NCBI WGS metagenome assembly OLGY01 (sample SAMN03283280) | human gut metagenome | biome: human-associated habitat; material: feces | host: Homo sapiens | place: Peru | collected 2012
ATTCGTTGGCAAAGATACGACTTTTCCTCGTAACTTCCAAGGTTTTAGGGAAAAAATACTTGAAAAGGATGGGGAGAAAGAAAAATAGGCGACTCCCGGAATTGAGAGCCGCCTATAATGTATTATTAAAATAAATGTTTATTCTGCAACAGCAATGATAGCATACTCGAGAGTAATATCATTGAAGAAGATGCGGTATTTGCCAGCAGCAATCTTAATATTCTTACTGCCTCCGCTTGTAATCAACTTACCAGTTGAAGAGAATTCCTGACCCTCTGCAAAGCCCCAGTTGGCTGCATCGTCCCACTTATGGTTAGCACGGATTTTGAAGCTACCTTCAGGGAAGGTTTTTTCAATAAACCAGTTGTGAGGAGTAACCTCTGTCATGTCAACATCATTGTCCCAATCGCCACCAACACCGATAAGACCAACTTTCTCGTATGCTGTAGGATTCTGGTTCTCGAGCTTTGTCCATTTGTAAGTCATGGTAGAGAAATCAGCCTTAAAGGTATAGAATGCACCTGGTTCTGGGCAAACGATAGCACCGCTTCCAGCAATCTTGCCTTCTACAGAATTGTCGCCATCGTCCTTTGCACCATAAGCATTGGCCCAAACGCCAAAGTCGCTACCCAACCAAATCTTCAGGTTTGCATCATCTTTCCATTGGGTTGTATAGCTCTGAACCATAGGAGTCTCAGCATACATGAGACAGGTCTTGTTTTCAGGTGACCAGCCCTGCAATTTACCAACAAGGTAGTATTCTGGTGCAATCTGCTTGATGGTATAAGTGTAGTCCATCATGTTGATTGTCATCTGATACATACCTGCCTTGGCAATCTTACCAGCGCCAGCCTTATTACCCTTAGAGTTGGTAGTAAGAAGTTTACCGCTCATAGCGTTATCTCCATCTTGTTCAATACCAACAACACCCTTAGGAGCATTTTCTACAGCCCAAATGTTACCAGCATCTACATTTCCCTGTGGAATTATCTTCCAGCATTGGTTGTCCTTAGTTGTTGTAAACATAAGGGTGAATACAGGATCCTCATAAACGTCTGCATCAGAGTGAGCAAATTTCAAATTGGTGTCCAAACCCCATCCGGTCAAGTCACCTACGAGATAGTAAGCTGCATCGATGAACGGAGCCTCAGGAATAGCCTTTACCTGGAATTTTGCAGATGTAGCCATCTTTGCGGCTGTTGAACCATTGCTTAGCCATGCGTCAAGAGTGGCATCAAGGTCGCGCTCTGTTGGGCGCTTGCCAAACTTACCTGTGATGTAATTTACCAAGTCAGCTTTTGCCATGTTACCATTAGCATCAATGTCGAATGACTGACCATCGAAATTAATCTTGAAACTAGGCGTGTAAGTATCTTTGGTAGAAGTAGGAGCAACAATGCTCGCTACTTTTACCTTATCTCCTGTAACATCTGCCAAGTTGATGACACCTTCTGGAGTAACGCTACCGTTTCCAAATGATACAGCTTCCTCCTCAGGATTGCTCTGTGGGTTACCCCAATCTGTGTAGTCCTCGGTACAAGATACCATAGACATCAGCAGGGTCATTCCCAATAATATTTTCTTAATCATAATTGTCTATACTTTAAGTGATTTACAATTTAACGATGCTGAATGCACCTGTGATGTCGTTGAATGAGATGACATACTTGCCTTCTGCCAAGCCGAGGTTAGAGTTACCACCTGTACCACATTTACCATACATGTTGATAGCGCCATCTTCTGCACCATATCCCCAGCTTGTATCCCAAGATCCTGCAATCTTGAACTTGAACTGTGCAGTCTCGCCAGCAGGAACTTCCATTACGTAGTACCAAGCATGGTTCTCAACGCCCTCAGTGTTGTAAGGAAGCATTGGAGTATCTGCCCAATCGTTGAATGAGCCAGCAATCTGGATAGTACCATAATCCTTCACTGTACCCTCGTATTCTTTCATTGTAGCAGTATTGTCTGCAGTGTTAATTGTGATTGTGAAGTAACCTGCTTTTGGAGCTACGATGTGACCACTTTCGCCCTCAGTAGCACGATATACTATTGTGCCCGCAGTGTTGCCCTTGGAATTCATACTGTGAGTCCAATCGAAGTCTGACTGAATCTTGAAGCCTGCTCCATCAACGTCTCCATTGTCCTTGTAATCACCCGTAATGAAGTAGTTTGTGTATTCTACCTCGCCTGCACCAGTCTTCTTGTCGTAAGAGTAGTTAGGCTTCAGGAACATAGGGAAAGCTTTTACGCCAATATCTTCCTTCTTATCGCCCCAATTGCCTCCGAACATGTTACCTACAAGATACCACATGATAGGAGTAGCATCCTTCAACTCTATGTAGTAAGGCTTTACGTTAAGCTTTACTGAGTTTGATGCGATAGGGTTCAGATGATTTGTGCCTTCCAGAATGAAAGCGTTCATACGAACGTACACCTCCTGCTCAGCAGGAACATTGTCTTCTTTCCATTTCAGAATCTTCACCAAAGCTTTGTCAACTTCTTCAGCAGAGGCTGAAATATCACATCTCTGTGTGGTATTGCTAAGAACAGCGTAGTCTGGCACCTTTTCGCCACTTTCGTCTGCCGCAGCTTCGTCAGTAGAAACTGTGAAAGAGTTAGTAGGAGAAACCTGTATCTCGTATGTTACATTGATTGGAGCATTGTCTGCTGTGTACTTAGGCTGTGACCATGTAAGGCCTAATTCTGTAGAATGCGCCAAGTCAATAGTAGAATTTACATATTCTGGAGTATTCAACTTGAACTCCGTAGGCTGAATCAGCGTTGGGTTTGAGTCGTTGTCATCCGAACATGATGCGAATAAGCTGATGATGCCGACAAGCAGAGCACCAATTATATATTTATTCTTCATATTGCGTTTTCTTTATAATTCTATTATACTTTAGTTTTTGACCTCGTTATATCCATCAATCTGTGTCAAGTTCTTGTTAGAAAGAACCTCTGAAGATGGGAGAGGATATACATTATAGGTCTTGGCGAAGGTTGTACCATTAGCGCTACCACCCTTGAGTTCCCAATTGTATGTAGCCTGACTGCCACCAAACTGGTTGAAACGGATCAAATCGGTACGGCGGAGACCTTCGCAATACAACTCACGGGCACGCTCATCGAGCATATCGTTAAGAGTGTAAGAAGCATGAACTTCTGCATGAGCACGGTTGCGAAGAGCATCGATATACTTCTTTGCCTTAGCCGAGCTTTCACCATTGAGGTGCATCTCAGCCTCAGCTGCATTGAGGTAAGCCTCAGCTACACGGAAGAGGAAGAAGTCGGTATCTACACAGAAGTTATCATGAGGAGTACCATTGTTAGAATAGTTATTATTCCACTTTGTTGTTGCAATACCCTTGATGAATTTATCGTTATCAACAACTGACAATGTACGCTTGCCATCATCTGTACCAATACCCCAGAGTAGAGCACGGTCGTCAATATTCATAGCGCGAAGTTCTGATGTCTTCTTGCCGACAACAACGTTAGGATCAGTAAAGAACTTCTCTACGAATTCTGGACGAACACGCATACCTGACCATGTGTTGGCAGTAGTGGCAGCATCCTTATCTGTAACAGTCTGCATCGTAGCATCCCAAAGAGCTGCAACAAAGAACATCGAGCCACCCCATCCCTGAGTGATAGCACCATCTTGCATCAATGGAAGAAGAGCCTCGCAACTTGCACCATTAGAACCATTATCGCCCATGAAGAGCAAGTCGTATGGCTTGTAGCCATTGGCCTTTGCGTCATTAGACATCTTGCTGTCATCGAAGAGGGCATATGGTGAGTTGATAACCTTCTCGGCATATTCGAGAGCCTTGTTCCAATAAGGATTGTTCTGACCATCGTTATTGAGGTATGTACCAGCATTGAGGTACAGACGGCTTAAAAGCAACCAGCATGTGCCTTGGTCTACACGACCATAGTCAGGATCTGTATCTGTCTCTGGCTTTGCCTCCAACAGGTCTGGCTCTGCAGCAAGCAATTCGCTTTCTACCCAGTTGAACAAGAACTCACGACCTAACTGAAGAAGCTCAGCGCGAGTATATGTTTTGCCTTCCTCAAACTTTGAATTGTAAGAGTGTGCCTGGCGTGGTGTCTCTGCTGAAATCTTGTCTATGAATGTAGGATCTCCAAAGAAGTCGAGCATCAGTAAATAGCTGTAGGCACGAATGACGCGAACCTCTGCATACTTAGTTTTATCAGCCTTTGCTGCATCGAGACTTAAGAAATGGTTCTCATAAGAGATGTTTGACATCAGACGATAGTACAAATACTTCAAGGTTGCATTACCTGCATCGAACTTATTGTAGCTGATATCGGTGAGACCACCATCCGACCACCAACAGATAGCCTCATCTGTAGGAAGTTCGTTGAAGTTGAATATGTTACGGAGAAGAGTTGACTTACCGTTATCATCGATAGTGAAATCGGCAGTACCGTCATTACCTTCCATGATAAGACCAGCGTAGCACTTGCTGTACAAGCCTGTGATGTTAGGATCAGGGTCAACAGTTGGGTCAATGTTTCCCTTGTTCAAATCATCCATACAAGAGCACAAACTTGCAGAAAGCAGAAGAGCTGCAGCAGGGACGATTGTTTTGAATTTATTGAGTTTCATATTGAAATCTATTTTAAATTGTTAGAAGTTGAGGTTCAGACCGAGCAGGAATGTGCGGCAACGTGGATAGATGTTGTCATCCTTACCTGATGTTACTTCAGGGTCAATACCTTTATACTTTGTGATAGTAAACACGTTAGAGCATGAGGCGTAGATACGACCTGAGATACCCTTGTAGTTACCCATCTTCAATACTTTATCAAAATTATAGCCCAAAGTGATGTTATCGCACTTCAGGAAACTACCATTCTGAACGAAGTAGTCAGTAAGAGGATAGTTGTATGAAGTCCAGCCCAAATTTACAATATCCTTTGTGCTGTTTTTGTAATATCCCTTAGCACTACAAATCTCTTTCGTATTTATTGCACCCTCAGCGTATCCATTGTAGAGATAGTTTCCGAGGCTTGCACGGAAGTTACTTCCGAGGTCCCAGTTCTTGTATGCAATCTTGAAGCTGAAACCACCAGTCCAAGGAGCTACAATGTTCTTATAGAAGTATTTATCGTTCTCGTCAATAGAACCATCACCATTGCGGTCTACATAGCAACCCATGATTGGACGTCCGTTCTGATCGTATACCTGCTGGTAAACCAGGAATGAGTTGGCTGGCTTTCCTACCTTATGATAGGTGATTGCCTGATCCTGACCGACCTTCATACCTGCCTCCATCAAATCACGACCACCAGCAAGTTCGGTAATCTCGTTCTTGTTGTAAGCTGCGTTGACGCTAAGCTCTACGAACCAGTCTTTTGTCTGGATAGGACGACCGGTAATGGCAACCTCAAAACCCTTGTTCTCCAATGTACCTGCATTCATCAAGAGCGCATTGTCAAAGTTCTGACCTGCCGCGATGGTTGTTGTGCTGAGCAAGTCGGTTGTCTTGCGGTAGTAAGCATCAAAGTTGACTACCAATCTCTGATCGAACATACCATAATCGAGACCAAAGTTCCATGTGGTAGTTGTTTCCCAAGTCAGTTCATCATTGTATGCCAATGGGCGATACAGTAATCCTGGGTTGTTGTCCTTACCACCAATAGGATAGGTGTAGTGATTATCAGTACTCTTCTTATAGGTAGCTGTGTAATACTCTTTACCTGTATCCTGCTGACCAGTCTTACCCCAACCCAAACGAAGTTTCAAATCGCTGATAGCTTCAACATCTTTCAGAAAACTTTCTTCTTTAACGCGCCATGCGAAGGCTGCTGCAGGGAAGAAACCCCAACGGTGTCCGTCAGCAAAGCGGCTAGAACCATCGTAACGAGCTGTAAATGTAAGGAGGTAACGATCCAACAAAGAATAGTTAGCACGACCATACCAGCTCACAAGATAAGTCTGTCCCTTCCAGTAGAGTTCTTTAGAAGACTTAACTGTTCCTGCAAGAGGATTGCCTGCGTCATCTTTTCCCTCATTTGTACTAGGATATCTTGATATGCTCCATTCGTTTCCCCAATATTTCATGTGGCTATATTCGTAACCAGCTGTGATGTCAAAATGGTTAGCCTTATTGAAATCCTTGGTATACTGAGCATAAGCTGTTGCTACGAGGTTATACTTTTTCTCTGTATTATCAGTAGTACCTCCATAGTAGTATCCGTATGTGGATTTAGGGTTGTTGCGAGTATACTCACCACCATCGCTATATTCACCAGCTAAGTTAGCATGCAAATGAAGATCCTCAAAACCATGAATCTTATAGTCTGCCTCTATGTTACCCAAAAGAATGTTTGCACTCTTGTGGAAGTTGTAATTTTCAACCTTTTCTACAGGGTTAGTAGGAGCATCGTCGTTACGGTTATATGGGAATGTTGGGTCATATGAGGTAGTAGGTAATGCCCACTGCCAATAGCCACCCCAGTTCTTGAATTTCTCGTCGCTGCTCTTTACAGGGCGGGTAGGATCCATAGAGACAGCTGCACCTACTGCATCCTGTCCACCTGGATTTGTTTTTGAGTAAGAATACTTACCGTTGATGTTCAGGTTGAGGTGCTTGTCGAGCAATGAAGGATTGATGTTGAAGCCTGCGGTAACGCGCTTATAGTCAGAACCCTTCAAGATACCTTCCTGACCAGTGTAGCCTACGCTGACACGATATGGCATAGACCAAGACTGCTTGCTGATGCCACCTGTTAAACTTACATTATGCTCATGACTGACAGCTGCACGGTAAATCTCGTCCTGCCAGTCGGTATCGTATGTGCCGGCAGAATAATCTGGAGTTCCATCTTCGTTGAACTTCTTCCAGCCTAAACCTTTGTAGGCAGAAGAATCTTCACCATAATAGTTCTTGATGAAGTCTGTATATTCAGAAGCATTCATCACATCCATCTTCTTGGCAACAGTACTTACTGAAAGTGTACCATTGTAAGAAACCTGTGGCTTCTGTCCGCTGCGACCCTTCTTGGTGGTAATGATGATGACACCATTAGAACCACGGGAACCATAGATGGCTGTAGCTGAAGCATCCTTCAATACGGTGAAGCTCTCGATATCGTTAGGATTGACAAGAGAAAGAGGGTTGTTAACACCCTTTGTATTATTGTTATCCATAGGCATACCATCGATAACAATCAATGGGTTGTTGCTCGCAGTAAGAGAAGCACCACCACGGATACGAATCTGTGCACCATCACCAGGAGCACCCGTTGATGAGTTGACGTTTACACCGGCAATCTTACCCTGGATCATGTCCTGTGCAGAAGTAATGATACCATGGTTCTTCTCATCAGGCTTGATAGCTGTAACGGAACCTGTCAAGTCGTTCTTCTTAGCTACACCATAACCGATGACTACGATTTCGTTCAAAGACTTAGAGTCATCTTCCAAGGTAATGTTCATGTTACTAGATGCCTTCACTGTCTGTGGTGTCATACCCAGATAGGTGAATGTAATCTTGGCACCTGGCGCTGCGTCAACAGAGAAGTTACCATCCATGTCGGTAATGCCCACTGCCTTACCGTTAACTGTAATGGTAGCACCCATGATAGGCTCACCAGAAGCATCCTTCACATGTCCCTTAACTGCATTTGTCTGCGCAAAGGAACTCACCGTCAGAAGCAGACCGCTTGCTAGGGTCAACGCTCTGAGAGGCAATTTAATTTTTACCTGCTTCATCATTTGCTTGATTTTTAAGTTAATGTATTATATTAATTTATTTACTTTTTCTTCTTCTTGGCTTAAGTTGTTGTCGTTCCTACTCGGAAATGCCGTTCAGGCTCTTGCTTAGTCTTTCAGGCATCTTTCTTATATTATATAAGGTAGGAATGGGGCTTTTGCCCACAAACTTGTCGTTTCTGTGTGCAAAATTAAGTTCTTTTCTCTAATGTTGTACTATTTTTGTGTTAATTCCGTTATTTATTTTGTGCAAACGTTTGCACAGAAATTACTTGATTTAAGTCAAGATATTTGAACTGATATTGAGGATATTTCGTAATTTTGCAGCAGATCTAAAAACAATGGGTGATAAAGAAATAATAACAATGAAAGATATTGCTCGCGACCTGGGCGTAAGTGTTGCCACAGTGAGCCGGGCATTGAAGGACAGTTCTCGTATCAGTACTGCCCAGAAGGAGCGTATTCAGAAATACGCGCGTGAACATAACTTCTTTCCTAATTTCCTGGGTGAAGCTTTAAGACATAATAAGGTGAAGCCGATGAAGGTGATTGGAGTTATTGTACCTCAGGTGGTACACTATTACTTCATGTCGGTGCTTTCGGGTATAGAGGAAGAGGCTAGAGCCAGAGGTTACCGTGTGATGGTGGCGCAGAGTAACGAACGTTACGATAAGGAGGTGGCCATCTGTGAAGACTTCTATCAGAACAAGGTTTGTGGCATCATCGTTTCACAGGCGAAGGATACCAAGCAGTATGACCATTTCGAAAAACTGCTGCAGAATGGGGTGCCGCTCATCTTCTATGATAGAATATGTACGGGCGTGAACTGCTCGCGAGTGGTGGTAGATGACTATATGGGTGCCTTTACTGCCGTTACCCACATGATTGATACGGGCTGCAAGAAGATTGCCTTCTACGGCTCGCCGATGAATCTGGAAATCTCCAAGAACCGATATAACGGTTATCATGATGCGCTGGTAAAGCATGGTTTGACGGAGAACCCTGACTGGGTGAAGATCTGCGATGATCGTGCCAATGCCGAAGCAATAACGCCGGATATTCTGATAGAGGAAGATCGTCCGGATGCTTTCTTTGCCATCAATGATGATACGGCAATCGGCATTCTCTATACCGCCAAGCGCATGGGATTCAAGGTGCCTGAGGAAATCAGCGTCTGCGGTTTTACCAATGGTGACCGTGCCAAGGCGAGCGACCCGATGCTTACCACGGTTGAGCAGCGAGGTGTAGCCGTAGGCGAGGAAGCTGCCAATATCCTGATTGGTCAGGTGGAAGGCTCCATCCCTAGAGATGAGGTGGAGAAGAGAGTGGTGAGAACACGACTCGTGGTGAGAGGAACGACTAGATAAAATAAAAACATAACAATATGAAACAAAAACCTGATTTAAGTTTCTGGAAGCTCTGGAACTTGAGCTTCGGATTTTTCGGAGTACAGATTGCCTACGCCCTACAGAGCGCCAACATCTCCCGAATCTTTGCAACGTTGGGTGCTGACCCACACAACTTGAGTTATTTCTGGATTCTCCCTCCATTGATGGGAATCCTGGTTCAGCCTATTGTGGGCACATTGAGTGATAAGACGTGGTGCCGCTTCGGTCGCCGCATCCCTTATCTCTTTGTGGGTGCTACGATTGCCGTCCTGGTAATGTGCCTGCTGCCGAATGCCGGTTCGCTCGGACTGACCGTGAGCGGTGCGATGCTCTTCGGTCTGATAGCGCTGATGTTCCTCGATACGAGCATCAACATGGCGATGCAGCCGTTCAAGATGCTGGTAGGCGATATGGTAAATGAAAAACAGAAGGCAAAGGCTTACTCTATCCAGAGTTTCCTCTGCAATGCCGGTTCTGTAGCCGGATATATCTTCCCATTCCTCTTTACCTTCCTCGGTATCAAGAATTATGCTGAGAAGGGTGTGGTTCCTGATTCTGTCATCTGGTCGTTCTATATCGGTGCGGCTATCCTGATTCTCTGTGTTATCTACACCACGATGAAGGTGAAGGAGTGGAATCCACAGCAGTATGCGGAGTATAATGAAGCGAAGAGTGAAGAGGGAAGAGTGAAGAATTCTAATGCTGAGGCTTCTGAAGACAAGGCCGGTTGGATTACTTTGCTCCGCAAGGCGCCATCTACCTTCTGGAAGGTGGGACTGGTTCAGTTCTTCTGCTGGGCTGGTTTCCTTTATCTCTGGAATTATTCTACGGGAGCCATCGCTGAAACCGTATGGAATACGACTGACCCTGCTTCTGAAGCATTCCAGGAGGCAGGCAACTGGGTGGGCATTCTCTTTGCAGTTCAGGCTGTAGGTAGTGTTATCTGGGCTGTCGTTCTCCCTCAGTTTAAGAATACGAAGGTGGCATACGCTGTCAGCTTGATTATTGGTGGTGTGGGCTTTGCTCTCATTCCATTCCTGCACGACCAGTACTTGCAGTTTATCCCATTCCTGATGATTGGTGCCGGTTGGGCTGCTATGTTGGCGATGCCTTTCACCTTTGTTACCAATGCTTTGCAGGGATATGGTCACATGGGTGCTTATCTCGGTCTGTTTAACGGAACCATCTGTATCCCTCAGATTGTGGCTGCCATCTGCGGTGGAACTGTCCTGAGTCTGGTGGGTTCTCATCAGAGCGATATGATGATTGTGGCAGGTATCTTGCTGATTGCGGGTGCGCTGTCTGTGAGCATCATCAAGGATAAGAAATCAGAATAAAATGAGATGAACGATTAATTGATTGTTTCTACGGAGTGGGGGTTGTGCAAACGTTTGCACGATTTGTGAGAAATAAATATGCAAATTTCTGATACGTTTTTCGCTCGTTTTTCTTACCTTTGTAGCAGCAAATATAAATTATAACATTTTCAAGAGCCTTTAAGAGTCTTATGACAGTACAGTTTAATATTGAGTATAAAGCAATGTTCGGCGAACAGATCGTCGTAAACATTCAGACGGAGGAAGGTGAACTGAAACTTCCTCTCGAGACAACAGATGGTGAAAGATGGGCATGCGACTGGTGTGTTGAATCACCAGAAAAATCGTATACCTATTATTATAGTGTAGAACGTGAAGGAAGAGCAGTCAAGACCGAATGGCTTATGATTAAGCATCAGCTCGATGTAAATGCCAAGAAGGCTGCGGTTTATACCCTTTACGATCATTGGAAGGCTATGCCTGAGGATGCTTACCTCTACAGCAGTGCCTTTACCGATTGCATCAATCATCAGGCTCCACAGAAGATGAAGTCGGAAACGGGCAGCAAGATTGTACGTTTGGTAGTCCGTGCTCCTCAGCTTCGCGATGGTGATCGTCTGGGTGTATTGGGTGCAGATAAAGCATTGGGTGCCTGGGATGTGCAGAAGATTCTTCCGATGACTCAGCATACCTATAATGAATGGGTTGCTGATATTGATGCGACTCATCTTGAGAGCAGCCATCTGGAGTTTAAGTTCGTTGCTTTCAGAAATGCGAAGAACGAGCTTCTCTGGGAAACCTGCATGAATAGAACCATTGATTTGCCAGAGATAAAGGCAGGAGAGTTGGTATCCTACGAACTCGACCAGGCTTTCTTCGCTCTGTATAATCAGAAGCTTGCCGGAACCCTCGTGCCTGTGTTCTCATTGCGTACCAGGAAGAGTGCCGGTATCGGTGACTTCGGTGATCTGAAGACCATGATTGATTTCGTGGCATCTACCGGTCAGAAGGTGCTCCAGCTCCTCCCTATCAATGATACCACCATCACTCATACATGGACTGACAGTTATCCATACAGCTGCATCAGCGTCTTCGCTATTCATCCGCAGTATGCCAACCTTCATGCTCTCCCTGAGTTGAAGGATGCCAAGGCTCGTGCTGAGGCTGAGAAGACACGTGCTGAGTTGAATGCACTGGATAAGATAGATTACGAAAAGGTAAATGATTTCAAGATAAATTACTTGCGCCAAATCTTCAATCAGGAAGGTGAAAAGATGATGAAGACAGCCGAATACAAGGCTTTCTTCCAGGATACCGAACAGTGGTTGGTTCCTTACGCACAGTATTCATACCTGCGTGATAAGAATGGTACGGCTGATTTCAACCAGTGGCCAGATCATCAGGTATGGGATGAGGCTGAGCGCAAGGTGCTTACCGACCCTAAGACTGCGGCTTACAAGAACGTGGCTTTCTTCTATTTCGTACAGTTCGTACTGGACCGTCAGATGCAGGAAGCTCACGAGCATGCCAAGGCTAAGGGTGTGATTTTGAAGGGTGATATTCCAATCGGCGTAAACCGCAACAGTTGCGATGTTTGGATGGAGCCTAAATACTTCAACCTCAACGGTCAGGCGGGTGCTCCACCAGATGACTTCTCTGCCAATGGTCAGAACTGGGGATTCCCTACCTATAACTGGTTTGAGATGCTGAAGGATGGCTGCCAGTGGTGGAACCGCCGTTTCCAGAACATGGCAAGATATTTTGATGCTTACCGCATCGATCACGTATTGGGCTTCTTCCGTATCTGGGAGATTCCGGTACATAGCGTACATGGATTGCTCGGACAGTTTGCACCGGCGCTTGCCATGAGCCGTGAAGAGATAGAAAGCTATGGTTTGCACTTCCAGGAAGACCGTTTTACCCGTCCGTTCATTACCGATTGGGTATTAGACCGCATGTTCCATGAGCGTGCCGGCGAGGTGAAGGAGAAGTATCTCGACCGTCTGGATGACGAGCGTTATCAGATGAAACCAGAGGTAGATACTCAGCGCAAGGTAGAGGCTCTATTTGCTGATGCAACAGATGAGAAGGAACTTTGGCTGCGTGATGGCTTGTATGCCCTGATCAGCGATGTACTCTTCGTACGTGATCATACCAACCCTAGCGTCTTCCATCCACGTATCTCAGCCCAGCTCGACTTTATCTACGAGTCGCTCTATGATAATGACAAGGCTGCATTCAACCGTCTTTACAATGACTATTTCTATCGCCGCAACAACCAGTTCTGGTATCAGGAGGCGATGAAGAAGTTGCCTAAGCTGGTTCAGGCTACCCGTATGCTGGTTTGTGCAGAAGACCTTGGTATGGTGCCTGATTGTGTGCCTTGGGTAATGGACGAGTTGAAGATATTGAGTCTGGAACTCCAGAGCATGCCAAAGGATCCATCGGTTAAGTTCGGACATCTGAGCCGTAACCCATACCGTTCTGTATGTACCATTTCCAGCCACGATATGCCTACTCTGCGCATGTGGTGGGATGAGAATATCCAGCGTACCCAGGAGTATTACAATACGATGCTCTACCGTCAGGGACCAGCACCTCATCCGCTCCCAGGCTGGTTGGCAAGCGATATCATCAGCCGCCATCTCACCTCTCCATCCATGCTCTGCATATTGAGCATCCAGGACTGGTTGGCTACCGATGAGGCTCTCCGTCTGCCTGATGCCGATGCCGAGCGTATCAATATCCCGGCTAACCCTAAGCATTACTGGCGTTACCGCATGCACCTCAACATAGAGGATCTGGCTGCTGACAAGCGTTTTGTGCAGAATATCACAGAGATGATTTCGCAATCTGGAAGATGCTGACTAACATGATTATATATAGTGCAAACGTTTGCACACTCATTTGCAGAAAAATACCCTCCCAATATGTGGAGGGTATTTTTGTTTTTTGTATCTTTGCACTATCTTAAGAATAAACAGATAATGATTGAGATAAACTAACGAAGATTCAAAAACAAGAATAAACAACAACAGAACAGTATGAAGAAACTGAATGTATTAGTGATGGGTCTCTTGCTTCCTATGTTGGCAGCAGCCCAGACCATAAAGTCGCCTAACGGCAACGTCTCGGTAACATTCTCTTTGACCGAAAAGGGACAGCCTACCTATGAGATGAGCTATAAGGGAAAGACTGTATGTAAGCCATCCCACTTAGGATTGGAACTGGCTAAGGATAAACATGCCTCTAAGGGTATGGAGGAAACCAGCCTGATGGATGGTTTTACTGAAACCGGCAGCAAGACATCGACTTTCGATGAAACCTGGAAGCCGGTATGGGGTGAAACCGCTACCATTCGCAACCATTACAACGAGATGGAGGTAAACCTGAACCAGGCTGCTTCTAAGCGTAACATTACCATCCGTTTCCGTGTATATGATTATGGTATGGGCTTGCGCTATGAGTTCCCACAACAGGAAAGTCTGAATTATTTTGTCATTCAGGAGGAGCATACCCAGTTTGCCATGGCAGGCGATCATACCGCTTACTGGATTCCTGGTGATTATGATACACAGGAGTATGATTACAACATTACTCCATTGACAGGCATTCGCCCAATTATTGCGAAAAACCGTGAAGCTTACAAGAGCAATTCATCTACCACCGTCTTCTCTGATACCGGTGTTCAGACCTCTCTCCAGATGAAGACCAAGGATGGGCTCTACATCAACATCCATGAGGCAGCCTGCCTGGATTATCCTACCATGCACCTCAATCTGGACGAGAAAACATTGACCTTCGAGTCTTGGCTCACTCCTGATGCTGTAGGCAGAAAGGGATTCATCCAGACACCATTCAATACCCCTTGGCGTACCGTGATGGTAAGTGATGATGCACGTGATATGCTTTCATGCAAGTTGACATTGAACCTTAATGAGCCTTGCAAGATTAAGGATACATCCTGGATTCATCCTACCAAGTACTGCGGTGTATGGTGGAATATGATTGTAGGCACCAAGACCTGGAGCTATACCAACGATCTGCCATCTGTGCGTCTCGGCGTTACTGATTACAGCAAGTGCAAGCCTAACGGTACTCATGGTGCAACCAACGAGGAAGTGAAGCGCTACATCGACTTTGCAGCCAAGAACGGTTTGCAGGAAGTATTGGTAGAAGGCTGGAACGAAGGTTGGGAAGACTGGTTCGGTCATCAGAAGCTCGATGTCTTCGACTTCGTGACTCCATATCCAGACTTCGATATCAAGATGCTCAACGAATATGCTCACTCTAAGGGCGTGAAGCTGATGATGCACCACGAGACATCTTCTGCAGCTCTCAACTACGAGCGCCACATGGAGGATGCTTTCAACTTGATGAACAAATATGGCTACGATGCTGTGAAGACTGGTTATGTGGGCGACATCATCCCACGTGGTGAATATCACTATAGCCAACTCATGAACAACCACTATCAGCGTGTCATCGAGACTGCTGCCAAGCATCATATCATGGTGAATGCTCACGAGGCTACTCGCCCTACTGGTATCTGCCGCACATGGCCAAACATTGTTGGCAACGAGAGTGCGCGTGGTACAGAATATGAAGCTTTTGGTGGCTCTGTGCCTTATCATACCGTGATGTTGCCATTCACTCGTTTGCAGGGTGGTCCTATGGACTATACTCCAGGTATCTTCGAGACCAAGCTTTCGGAGTGGAGTAACAACCAGAGCTATGTTCACACCACTCTCTGTGGTCAGCTTTCGCTCTATCTCGTGATGTATAGTCCGTTGCAGATGGCTGCCGACCTTCCTGAGCATTATGAAAAATATGATGATGCCTTCCAGTTTATCCGCGATGTGCCTTGCGACTGGAGCGACTCTAAATACCTTGAGGCTGAGCCTGCTAAGTATATCACCGTGGCTCGCAAGGACAAGAAGAGCGACAACTGGTTTGTAGGTGGTAAGACTGATGCTGCTCGCACATCTGTAGTAAAACTCGACTTCCTCGATAAGGGCAAGAAGTATGCTTGCGCCATTTATCAGGATGGCAAGACTGCCGATTACGAGAACAATCCAAAATCTTACCAGATTATCCACAAGACCGTTAAGAAGGGTGATGTATTGAAGATTAAAGAAGCACGTGGCGGTGGCTTCGCTATATCACTTAAAGCATTGTAAGCAATATGAAAAAACTACTGATAATGGCACTTATGGCAGGAAGCCTCAGCGCTTATGCTCAGCAGGCTACCAATAAGCAGGGCGACGGTCAGCAGACTTTCGACGAGATGACATACTCGAAGGAAGCTACGGCATTTCGCCTCAATGCTCCCTCTAAAGCCAAGGGAGTGAAGATACATATCTATAATGAGGGCGCTGGTGGCTACAAGGTGCAGACGGTGAAGATGAAACGCACCGCCACAGACACTTGGACTGCCAACGTGAAGGGCGATCTGAAGGGTAAGTTCTATACCTTCCAAGTAGAGACAGCCAAGAAGACTATGCAGGAGACTCCAGGAGTATTTGCTAAGGCTGTGGGCGTGAATGGCAAGCGTGCTGCCGTGATAGATATGGCAGATACAAACCCTGAGGGATGGGAAGCCGACAAGCGACCTTTGACAAAGTCGCCTACCGACCTCGTGATCTACGAGCTCCACCATCGCGACTTCTCTATATCGCCAACTTCGGGCTTGAAGAACAAGGGCAAGTTCCTTGCTCTCACCGAACCTAAGGCTATATACTATCTGAAGACCCTTGGCGTGAATGCCATCCACATTCTGCCATCGTTCGACTTTGCTTCTGTCGACGAGTCGCAGCCTAATGTGGCACAATACAACTGGGGCTACGACCCTTTGAACTATAATGTGCCAGAGGGCTCCTACTCTACCGACGCCACCAAGCCAAGCGTGCGCATAAAAGAGTTTAAGCAGATGGTGCAGGAGTTGCACAAGGCGGGCATCCGCGTAATCCTCGACGTTGTCTACAACCACACTTTCAACATCAACGAGAGCAACTTCACCCTCACCTATCCAGGCTACTATTATCGTACCACTAAGGACGGCAAACCTTCAGATGGTTCGGGCTGTGGCAACGAGACAGCAAGCGAGAAACCGCTGATGAGAGAGTTTATGATAGAGTCGGCACTATATTGGGCTAAGGAATACCACATCGATGGCTTCCGCTTCGACCTCATGGGCGTTCACGACATCGAAACCATGAACCTCATTCGCAAGGCTCTCGACACCGTAGACCCTAACATATATATATATGGTGAGGGATGGAGCGCAGGACAATGTGCTTATCCTACAGAGAAACTGGCTACGAAGGCCAATGTCAAGCAGCTTGACCGCATAGGAGCTTTCTGCGATGATATGCGCGATGGCATTCGTGGTCCTTTCAGCGACGACCATAAGTCGGGCATCCTTGGCGCCATTGCCAACAACGAGGAGAGCATAAAGTTTGGTATCGCTGGTTGCATCGACCATCCTCAGATAGACCTCAACAAGGTGAACTACTCTAAGGCTGCATGGACAAACTCGCCTGCACAGATGATAGCTTACGTAAGCTGCCACGACGATATGTGTCTCGTAGACCGCTTGAAAGCAAGCATCCCTGGCATCACCACCGACGAGATTATACGTCTCGACCTCCTGGCTCAGACCTTTGTCTTCACCGCCCAGGGTGTGCCTTTCATCTATGCTGGCGAAGAGGTGTTGCGCGACAAGAAGGGTGTGCACAACAGCTACAAGTCGCCAGACTACATCAACGCCATCGACTGGACATACAAAGACCGCTACCCTCAGGTATTCGACTACTATCGCTCGCTGATAGAACTTCGCAGAAACCACCCTGCCTTCCGCATGGCTGATGCCGACATGGTACGCCGTCATTTGGAGTTCCTCGATGCTCCACAGAATGTTGTAGCTTTCAGACTGAAAGACCATGCTAATGGCGATGCATGGCAAGACATCATTGTAATAATGAATGGCAACAAGACTGCACAGAAGGTGAACATCCCACAGGGTGCATACACCTCAGTATGTCAAAATCAACAGATAAACCTATCTGGTATCACCACTATTGAAGGCAACTCAGTAGAAGTGGCACCACAAGAAGCATTGATAATAGTAAAATAACATCATTATGAAGAAAATACTTACCGCCCTACTCTTGGGCACAACGCTAACAATGAATGCAGCTGTGAAAATAGACCGCATAGAACCTACAAACTGGTATGTAGGAATGAAAGACGCAAGTCTACAACTTATGGTTTACGGCAAAGATATCAAGAGTGCCGAGGTTACTACCGACTACCCTGGCGTAAAGATTGATAGCCTCGTACGCTTAGACAGCCCTAACTATCTGCTTGTATACATGAACATTGCCGACGCACAGCCAGGCACCATGTTGCTCCAGTTCCAGCAGGGCAAACAGAAGAAGAAGGTGAGCTACGAGCTAAAGGCGCGCGAAATGGCTGGTGCCGACCGCCAAGGCTTCACCAATGCCGATGTGCTCTATATGCTCATGCCCGACCGCTTTGCCTCTGGCTCTACTGCCAACGACCAGGTGAAAGGGATGAGAGCCTATACCACCAACCGCAACGAACCATCCTTGCGCCATGGTGGCGACCTCGAAGGTATACGCCAGCATCTCGACTATTTCAAAGAGCTCGGTGTTACTGCACTTTGGTTTACTCCGGTATTGGAGAACAATTCGCCAGACCACGGCAAGAGCAGCACATACCACGGCTATGCCACAACAGATTATTATCGCGTAGATCCTCGCTTCGGTAGCAACGAAGAATATCGCCAGCTATGTGCAGAGGCTCATCAGAAAGGACTGAAAATCGTGATGGACATGATTTTCAACCATTGTGGCTTCGAACACCCTTGGGTGGCAGATATGCCTACAAAGGATTGGTTCAACACTCCTGAATGGCTGTTGCCTGAAAACCAAGCTAAGACAAAGTCGCTGAACACCGTGGATGGCGCAGCCAAAGTGGGCGACAAATATCTGCAAACAAGCTATAAGCTAACTCCTGTAGTAGACCCATACGCTTCGAAGGTAGACTTACGCGAAACCGTTGACGGATGGTTTGTGCCAACAATGCCTGACCTGAACCAACGCAATCCGCACGTAATAAAATATCTCATCCAAAACTCTAAGTGGTGGATAGAAACCGTAGGCATCGACGGCATCCGTATGGACACCTATCCTTATGCCGACCGCGCAGCCATGGCACAATGGATGAAGGAACTGGGCGAGGAATATCCTAACTTCAATACCGTGGGCGAAACATGGGTTACAGAACCTGCTTATACCGCTGCGTGGCAGAAGGATAGCAAGTTGCAGACACAAAACAGCTATCTGCCAACGGTTATGGACTTCGCCTTCTACGACCGCATAAATGCAGCTAAGCACGAGGAGACCGACGAATGGTGGAACGGATTAAACCGCATCTACAACAGTCTCGTCTACGACTATCTCTACGAAGACCCTGCCCACGTAATGGCATTCATTGACAACCACGACACAGACCGTTTCCTTGGCAATGGCAAGGATTCTACAGCTCTTCGTCAGGCATTGGCATTGCTGCTCACCATCAATCGCATACCTCAGCTCTATTATGGTACAGAGATATTGATGAACGGCACTAAGGAGATTACCGATGGCAACGTGCGCAAGGATTTCCCTGGCGGATTCCCTGGCGATACAGTAAATAAGTTTACAGCTGAGGGTCGCACCAAAGCCGAGAACGAGATGTTCAACTGGCTCTCTCGCCTGCTCCATTGGCGTCAGGGCAACGAGGTTATCACCAAGGGCAAGCAGACTCAGTTTATACCATATAATGGTGTCTACGTAATAGCTCGCCAGTATAATGGCAAGACCGTGATGACCATCCTCAATGGTAAGCGCTCTGACAACAGTCTCAAGGTTGAGCGCTATGCCGAGATCATCGGTTCTACCACCTCAGCTACGGATGTTATCACAGGTCAGAAGGTTGACCTCGGAAGCGACATCAAGCTCAGCCAGCGCCAAGCGCTGATACTTGAGTTTTAAGTAGTTTGTTTTTAGCATACTGTTTACCTTACTTTAGTTTTAATAATAGTAGAGTGTTTGAATTATCCTTTAATTCTTCACTCTACTTTTTTTATTTCCCCACCTCTTCGTTCTTCCCTCTTCGTTCTTCGTAGCCTAACATTAAACATATCCTTATCTCTCTCATATTCAATGAGAAAGATAAGGATTTAATTATTTTTCACGTATAAGACAACAAGTGTTTCAGAAAAAAACGTATCTTTGCAAACGATACTACCATAAACTAAAACAAATCATTAGTGTCCCGTTAAAATCGGGACCAGTTAAATATTAATCAAATAACCCCGGAAAGAGGGGACAATCGAGTTCTTTGACA
>OLGY01000771.1_pt1 | contig 19861 bp, 16 predicted proteins | sample 1605951 | NCBI WGS metagenome assembly OLGY01 (sample SAMN03283280) | human gut metagenome | biome: human-associated habitat; material: feces | host: Homo sapiens | place: Peru | collected 2012
ACAGACATTGAAGGGCAGCCCCAATCTCCTGCTTCTGTGTCTCGGCATAGGCTGCCGGGTTCTGGAAACGAAGTTTTATCATGTTGGATTCTACAAAAACATCATCATCACCAAACAGTGAGAGATACCCTTCATCTTCAAACCCGGGGCGGCCGTCCGGAGCTTCTGCCATGTAGTTACCGTTTCTGCAGACAAGTCTGTTTCCTCTGTCTGAGAAAACGGTAATACCATCCAGATCAAACAGACTGCGGATCTGTTGCAGGCGCTCTTCACTTTTCACAATAGCGTTCACGCCCGATACACATAATTCCGTGATCATCTCTGTAATAGCTTCCCGTTTTTTCTCCTTGGATATCGCATAGGCCATAGCCATGTTCTGCATATCGTCGGTCTCCAGCTTCCCATGCAGCCGCTCTTCATATATAATGTGTCGGTTCTTGCCTTTTTCCTTGGCAAGATACAGAGCTTTATCTGCCTTGCGCATCAGATACTCATACTCCGTTCCGTCCACGGGGTATTCCGACACACCGATAGAAGCCGTCACATGGATCTTCGGATCGAATGCCAGCCTGAGTTCCTTCGCAATGGTCTTAAGCAGGGTCTTCAGCTGTTCCCTGGTCTCAACCTTCTCTAACAGAATCACATACTCGTCTCCACCGAATCTGCCGATGACACCTCTGTGTCCTACCAGCTCCTGCATGATCTCTGCCACTCCACGGATCACCTGATCTCCGAAGATATGCCCATAAGTGTCGTTAATATGCTTGAACTCGTCAATATCAATGATCACCAGCCAGCGGACCCGGCCATCCTTTCGATTCAGCTGTTCGATGGTATATTCCGTCCATGCCCGCTTATTCAGCAGACCCGTTCCGGCATCCCGGGCTGCCGGAGTCAGATAGTAGGCTTCCTGCTCACGGTTTTTGTCAGAATCTATGATACCGGCCAGCATGTTCCGGTTTTTGGGAATCCGGGAGGCTCTCACCGTCCATCTTCTCTCGTCTTCATCATGACCGTTAAATTTCATTTCAAAGGAATCTTCGCCATTGCGCAAATGAGCACAAAACGCCCGCAGATGTTCTTCCATTCCGGCAATGTTACTGTCTAGATGTGCGTTCTCCACCATCCGGACCAAATCCTTCAACGGCCCCTCAAACTGATTCATCGCCCGTTCATTGACATATTTATACACTGTGATATGATCGCTGTCGATCAGATATTCAAAGTAATAAACATCTTCCAATGTCATAAAGTGACGATATTTTAAAATGCTCTGTTCCAGCTGTACCGTTCTATTCTCCAGATCATGCAGATCCGATAGCGTGATCTGATACAAAGGAATTCCGTCCTCTGTCTGTTCACTCTGTTCCATACGCAGATATACATTCCGGGTATTATCCTTGAGATTGCTGAGAACCGTCATTAATTCCAGCGGAGCGGGCGATTCCGCCGCAACAGCCTCCTTCAACAGTTCACCATCCTCCGGCAGCACCAGTTCACTCACCGGACGAAAAGAATTTTCCTCTACAAATTCATAGTAATATTCCGATGCCTTGGCTACTGTCAGATCCTTCCTCACATAGATCTTCCAATTCATAATTCTGTTGGAATACCCTTCTCGTTCTACGATGTTGATTTTCATAGCTTATCACTTTCACCTTAGTAAAATATATGGCCACCGATACTGATGCCGGTCAGTCCCTCCACCGGGGTACGGAAATACACGCAATTGCCTACATTCGTCACTCCGGACATTGCCTCATCCGCCGCCTGATAACAACGGCTTGTGGCCTTATTCGCCGCCAGAGCCAGTTCCAGCCGTCCGCTGGCTACCGGTGAGAACTGTTTGTTCTGATAGATCACGCCCACCACCGTGTTGGGATAGACCGAACTTCTGACACGATTGATCACAACGCTGGCTACCGCCAGTTGACCGTCATAGGGTTCGCCTCCCGCTTCACAGTAGATCAGATTTGCTAACAGATATCTGTCTCCCTCTTCGAAAGAGATATCGGAAATATCCCGCCAGGTGGCATTTGCCGCTTTCTGGGACATTGCGATCTCTTCGGCAAGCTTTTTCCTGAGCGTTTCCAGATTATCCTCTTTTTTCTTGATCTCCGCTTCGTACGCCAGGGCTCTCTGTTCCGCTTCGGAAATGTCTCCGGCATATTTGGCAATATTGTTGGATGTCTGGCTGATCAGACCGGATACCTTGCTTTTCTCGGCTTCCGCTTCTAATTTCAGATTATCCAGCTCTGCCTTCTCAGTCTGAAGCCTTGCCTCTTCCTCTTCGATCAGCTGGCGGTTTTCCTCGAATTCTTTGAGTTTTTTCTGGTCATAGGCAGCGATCCGTTCAAAAAAGTCCGCAGCATTCAGCAACTGGTCGAAGCTCTGCGCATTCAAGAGGGCACTGATGTAACTGGTCTCGTTCCGTTCGTACATATCCCGGACCCGGATCACCATGCACTCATACTGCCACTCTTCGGTAGCCTTTGCTTCCTCCAGGCTTGCCTGGGTATCTGCGATCTCCTGCTCCTTGTCCGCGATCTGCTGTTCCAGATCCGCCAGATTGTTGCTGACCTCCGTCAATTGACCGTTCAGATTATTCAGTTGTCCCTTGAGGGAATTCTGCTCTCCCTTCAGGTTCTCCAGATTATCGTTTTCCTGGTTCAGCTGGTTCTGCAGTTCATTTCTCTCCTGCTGTTCCTTCTGAATCTGCTGCCAGGTACTGCTGGTAGCTTCTACTTTGATGTCTTCTGAAGAAAATGCTCCTGCAAGGATCACCGCTGCAAGCAGTACAGCTGTCTTCTGTAGGCGCTTCAACCGTTCATACTCCTTTAATCTGTCGTTCAGACCCCGATATGTATCGTACGTCCTGTCCTGCTGTAAGGAACGCACTCCACCCCCGCCGCATCAAACATTCGCCTGGCCGCCCGGTTGGAGGGTGTTCCCCGATATTTGTCGCTATCATATACCACAGTGCGGATCCCCGCCTGAATGATGGCTTTCGCACACTCATTGCAGGGGAAAAGAGACACATACAGTTTTGTGCCCTCTAAGGATCCTCCGCGGTAATTCAAAATTGCATTCAGTTCACTATGTGTCACAAAGGGATATTTTGTCAGATTACTATCCTTGTCATTCTCCCTCTCCCAGGGAAACTCATCATCGGAACAACCCTTGGGGAACCCATTGTATCCCATGGACAAAATCTTATTGTCCGGGCTGACAATGCAGGCTCCCACCTGGGTATTCGGATCCTTGGACCGCATCCCCGACAGGTGGGCTACCCCCATAAAATATTCATCCCAGCTGATATAGTCACTGCGCTTGGCACTCATTGGTGTCTCCTTTATTTGGTACCGAAAATACGATCTCCAGCATCTCCCAGTCCGGGAACGATATATCCGTGGTCATTCAGCTTCTGGTCCATTGCACCGATATAGATATCCACATCGGGATGTGCTTCCTGCATCGCTTTTACGCCTTCGGGTGCTGCAATGATACACAGCAGACGGATGCTCTTGCAGCCCTTGTCCTTCAACAGCTGGATGGCTGCGATGGAAGAACCACCGGTGGCCAGCATGGGATCTACAACGAATACTTCACGCTCTGCACAGTCTGCAGGCAGCTTGCAGTAATATTCTACGGGCTTTAAGGTCTCCGGATCACGGTACAGTCCGATATGTCCCACCTTTGCAGCCGGGATCAGGGAGAGCATTCCGTCTACCATGCCAAGACCTGCGCGCAGGATGGGTACCAGTGCCAGTTTTTTACCCTTTAACTGTTTTACGGTAGTCTTGCAGATGGGAGTCTCGATCTCTACTTCTTCCAGCTTCAGATCCTTGGTGGCTTCATAGCCGATCAGCATGGCGATCTCGCTGATGTTCTGTCTGAAATCCTTGGTTCCTGTTTCCTTTCTGCGGATGATTCCGATCTTCTGCTCAATTAAGGGATGATCCATAACTACTACTTTTGACATACGATTGTCCTCCTGTGTTTTAGTGTTGTTGGTTGTATCTTGCGCCTTATATCTCTTCGATCAGGCTGATTCTGCGGCTGTGTCTCTCTTCTCCGGAAAAAGGAGTGTTCAAAAAGGTCTCAACGATCTCCAGTGCCAGATTCTCTCCTACGATACCGGCACCCATTGCCAGCATATTGGCATCATTGTGCAGCCGGGTCATTTTTGCAGAGAGCGGCTCCGAACACAATGCGCAACGGATACCTTTTACTTTATTAGCTGAAATGCTGATACCGATACCGGTAGTGCAGATCACAATACCCTTTTCGCAGGTACCGTCTGCCACAGCCTTTGCTGCCGCATGCCCGAATACCGGATAATCACAGCTTGCCTTGCTGTCGCACCCAAAATCCTGAAAAGGGATATTGTTCTCCTCTAAATATTTTTTAACTCTTTCTTTCAGATCATATCCACCATGATCACTTGCGATTGCTATCATTTTTATTCTCCTTATATTGAAAATGATTTTTAAAGCTTTACAACCTTATGCCCCGCCGCTTTCAGCAGCCGGTTCATAATAGCCTGTCCGAAACCATCCGTGGAAAATCCCTCAGAATAGATTTTAGTGACACCTTCATCATCGAATTCCCTCAGGATCGTATACAGATGTCTGGCAATGCTGTCTTCATCCCTGCGGCTGCCGACACTTTTTACCACATCTGCCGTATACCCGGAAAGCATTTCTTCCGTTCCGATAATACCGGTCTTCTCTCCTGCCGCATGATCCGCTGCGGCTTCCCGGTTGATATATTCTCTCACCTGTTCCGGCGTACCTTCCACAATGGTGAGTTCTCCCCTGGGGGCATAATGTCTGTATTTCATACCGGGCGCCTTGGGGGCCTGTCCACTGTCCGCCCGCAGGATCGTGGCATCTGTGTCCACCGTTCCCAGCACCGCACTGAGCTTTTCCCGGGTGATATATCCGGGGCGGAGAATCTGCGGCGGACTCACCGTCAGATCAATGATCGTGGACTCCAGTCCGATTCCCACTTCTCCACCGTCGATAATGGCATCGATCCGGCCCATCATATCTTCCACGACATATTTGGCCACGGTAGGACTCGGTTTCCCGGAAGTATTGGCACTGGGTGCCGCAATATATCCGCCGCTGTACTTGATCAGCTTCTGTGCCGCCGGATGTGACGGCATACGGATAGCTACCGTATCCAGTCCTCCGGTGGTCTCGTAAGGCACCGCATCTGACTTCGGCAGAATCATGGTAAGGGGACCCGGCCAGAAAGCATCGGCGATCTTGCGTGCTTCTTCCGGCACATCCCCTGTTATTTTGTAAATGTCTTCAAACCGGTAAATATGCACGATCAGTGGATTATCCGAGGGTCTGCCTTTCGCTGCATAGATCCGCTTTGAGGATGTCGGGTTCAATGCATCTCCGCCCAGACCGTATACTGTCTCCGTAGGAAATGCCACCAGACCTCCCCGCCGTAGAATCTCTCCGGCAGCTTTCAGTTTTGCATCATCTTCCTCACTGACCGGACCGTCTCCGGGTTGAATCTTGATGATCTCTGTATTCATATTTTTTACCTTCTGTGTTCTAATGCATTTGGGAATAGTATATCATAGATGCGATAAAATGGAAAGATACTGTTTCAGGTACCGCAGAATTCCCTTATGGATCAGCCATGCAATACGATCCTGATATTCTTCATCGCAAAGCTTTTCCGCCTCCGCTGGATTTGACAAAAAGCCACACTCCACGATCACGATGGTTCCTTTGGTTTTCTTCAGAAGATAATAACTGTCATTGGCCTTGACTTTGCGATGATTCTCCGGATCCAGTCCCCGTACCAGCTGATCCTGAATGCCGGAAGCCAGTGTCTCGCCTCCCGTACTTCCGGTATAATAAAACACCTGCGCCCCATGTACGTATTCTTCCGGATAACTGTTCTGATGGATGCTTACCGTCAAAACAGGATCGGTTTTTTCTATGATTTCGATCCTGCGTTTCATATCCTGTACCTTTTTATTGGAAGCATGTGCATCATACAATCCGTCCTCCGTCTCCCTGGTCAGTACCACTTCCACATCTGCCGCTTCCAGATACTTTTTCAGTTTTTGGGCAATCTGAAGGTTGATATCCTTTTCCGGTGCCCCATTGATGCCGATCTTCCCCGGATCGTCTCCTCCGTGTCCGGCATCAACGACCACACAGAGTCTCCCGGAGTCATCAACCCCCATTCCCGTCTCCCGCAAAGCATTTACCGCATGCATCGCACCAACATATTCTGCTGCTTCCCTGCCGGTCAGTGCCATCGACAGAATCAAAAGACCTGCCATGATCAGTTTCAATGCCTTCTGTTCCATTTTTTCAGCCGCCTTATTGTATTCTATATGATTTTATATGCATTTTCCGCAGGAAATATCTTCCCAATGAAAAATCTTCCAAAATTAAGAAATCCTTTCGTTTTAACCTATTGCATCCTGTTGCCGGTTCAGCGTATAATAAGCACATGAAATCGAATAAAAAAATACTTTCCGTAATCTTATTTATATTGGCCGGAATTTGTATCCTGGCAGCAATTATTCTCTTCGTGAGGGGCCGCATGGAGGACCGGCGCATGGAAGAATCCCTGGAGGCTTTAAGACCCACCGCGTCTCCGGCAGAGACCGTTCCCTCTTCGGAACCTGAGACCATTGCAGCTGCTACGACGGAATCCGCCGCGGAAGAAGCTGTTCCCGCTCCGGAAGAGGTCACCAGGGTTCCCAATCCTTACGCCGACAGCTTTCTTGCCAACGAAGACATGGGCGCATGGCTGCAGATTCCCGGCACCGGGATCGATTATCCGGTGATGTGGACTCCGAGAGATGAGTCCTATTATCTGTACCGTGCTTTCGACGGCAGTGAAAATAAGAACGGCTGCCTCATATTAGATACGGACAGCTGCCTGGATCCCCTTTCCACGAATCTCATCATTCACGGTCACAACATGAAATCCGGTGCCATGTTCGGCAATCTCACGGATTATGAGGATCCGGATTTTTACGAAAATCACAAAAATATTATCCTGTACACCGAAGAATGTCAGCGCAATTACGAAGTCATTGCTGTCTTTCGTTCCCAGGTCTACCGGAAGACCGATCAGGTATTTAAGTTCTACAAATTTTTCCAGGCAGATACCCCGGAAGAATTTGATGACTTTTATAACAATATCAAGCAGTTATCCCAGTATGATACCGGTGTTACCGCACAGTTCGGGGATCATTTTCTGACACTGTCTACCTGCGTGTATCACGTAGAGCAGGGCCGGTTTGTAGTCGTTGCCAAGGAAACGGAACCCGGCGATCACTACCTTCCCATACAGGAATAACCAACAATCTATCAGGAGGATTTTCTTATGAAAAAACTGAAAAAAATCGTTACACTGCTTACGCTTGCAGCTGTGTGTCTGACTGCTCCCGCATTCGGCAAGATCACAGTCAAAGCAGCAGAACCCGCTACCTATGTTCTGAACTATTCCAGCTCCAAAGGTGAATGGCGCTTCAAGCCTGCATCCTCATGGTCCGAAGAAGTTCAGGACCGCGAGCTTTACTATTTGATGCAGGACATCAAAGACGGTGACTACATCGTAATCCAGAATGATGTTGACTGTAACCCTCTGAACCTGAATGTTCCCGTACGTCTGGGTAACCTGACGATCAAGAACACCTTCAAGGCTCCTGTCATCACCGCAAAAGGTTATGACAGTGTCTATGTTCTGGACGGTACTACCGCAGCAATTAACGGCGATGTATCTCATGCCTATGTATACGGCGGTGCAAGGGTTAATTTTAACAACAATGTTGACACGCTGGAAATGTACGGATACGGCGGTGGATATAACAATCTGCATGCCTATATCACTGTTGTCGGTACGGTGAATCATCTGTCTGCCAAAGACGGTCAGACCATGGAAACTTATTATGACTACTACAATTTTGCAGCCAACAAGCTGTTCACCGAGGATGGCGCCTTAAGAACCGATGCACAATATTACAGCAAGACTGCTCCCGCTGCCACCACTGAAGCTGCCACCACTGAAGTTGCACAGCCTGCTGCAGCCGCTCAGCCCGCTGCCACTGCACAGCCCGCCGCTTCCTCTTCCACATACGATGATGTGCCCAAGACCGGTGAAAGCGCTCTTTCTATTTATCTGATGGTTGCCGCAGTTCTCTGTGTTGTATCCGGATATGCACTTCGTAAGAAAAACGCATAAGTAAGTACATTATAAGAGCACAAAAATGCCTGGCCAAAACGGCCAGGCATTTTATATTGCTTATTATTGCAGGTAGGCATTGATCAGTTCCCAGGCTGCCTGTGTTCCGTAGCCAAGTCTCCATACTGCCACACCACCGATATTCTTGGTAGTCATCATATTCAGCTTCACAGCGATGGATTCCGCATCCTCCAGCCAGATCTGATAAGTTACGCTACCGGAAGTCCATTCCGCATAATTCTGACAGGTCTCTTCATCCCATTCCGCACTCACGCCTGCTTTATTCATGAAGTCTGCTTCATTGCGCATTGTGATATATTCGTCTGTCACATCCGTTCCTTCTGTCTTCCACAGGATCGTATAGAAGGGAAGTGCATTCACTACTTTATTCGCCGGTACTTCGTGAAGCGTTCTATCCAATCCGTCCGATACATAGCTGATGCTTGCAACACTTCCGGGATCCTTGCTTCCGTGCCAGTGTTCATCATATCCCATGATGATCACATAATCCGCAACTTCTCCCTGAATATCCAGACGATAGTAGTCATTGAAATTAAAAGGCACATAATTATCGATTGACAGTACCAGTCCTTTGTTACGGCACTCTATGGACAGCTCTCTTAAGAACTCCACATAATGCGGTCCGCAGTCACTGCTCAGCTGCTCAAAATCCACGTTAATCCCGTCAAGTCCCAGTCCTACTGCCGTATCCGTCACATTTTTCACCAGGTTCTGTCTGGCTGTGGTGGATGACAGCATATTCAATGTACTGATAGATATGCCGTTTTCATTCGCATAATTAAAATTATCCAGCACACCCCACACCTGCAGTCCCATTTGATGGGCAGTCGTTACATAACCCGTTGTTGCAAAGCTTCGGAATGCTCCGTTTTCATCCGTCATACTGAACCAGGTAGGTGCGATCACATTCATTCCTTTCGTGCCGGACACCATAGAATATAAGGTATCATTGCCGCCGACACCGCCTATGGAGTGCCAGCCGAGACAGATCTTGCTGTCGGCGGTAAGGGACGTATACTCCGGTGCCTGATAATCTGTCACCGGTGTTTCCGTCTCCTCCGTGATCTCACCCAGGCGTTTATTTTCCACATATCCGATGACTGCATCCGCTGTCTTTACCTTACTCCAGGTCTCCATCTGCTCCAGTATCTCAAGGGTATCTCCCTTGACTGCCTGTGTCAGGATCGGGCTCTTTACGCCGCCTCTCAGCCGGACTGCAGTATCCTTTTTCAGCTGTGCTACCTGTCTGGTTCCCCATTCGGTGTTGACCTGTACATGTCTGTCATAACATTCATAGGAATAATTTGTAAACAGTTTTACATAGTCAGCTGCCACATATACGTTATCTCCGTCTGCGAAGCTGATCACGTAACCGGCTTCCTGTGTTCCTTCCGTTGTCGTATATACAGTCTCTCCGAATGTTGTCCGGATCACTTCTGTCGGAGTAGCATACAACAGCAGATTCTCTGTCATATCTGCATAAAATACTTCGTTCATATATTTATGAACAGTTGCCAGGTCGAAATAGCACACACCGTCTTTGATCAGTGCCTGTTCCTCCACCATTTCATTCTGTAAGATAATGGCACTCCTGTCGTTCTCTGACACCTGATAGAATTCATTCCAGTCGGCTTCTTCCTTGCTGTAGGAGTATTTATCCAACAGCACTTTGCCCAGTGCGCAGCCACCGATCACAAGGATCAGCAGGATCGCCACGATCACCGGTAATACTTTTTTCTTCATATGTGCTCCCATCCGCAGGGGATTCCCCGCATTGTTCTTGCCTCTTCTTTCGTTCCGTCCGTCTCCCGGCAGAACAGTCTTATTCTATCACAATTCCCGCATATAATACAAGGAACAATACTCATTCAGTCACACACTGCAGGACACAGCCAGAGAGGCAATCCCATTATGCGGTCCCGCAGTGTATGTTCCTTCCCCTCTGACCGTTCCGGCCATACGGGCGCTGACACCTCCTAAATGACAGTTCCGGGTCATCCACAGCAGCTTTGGACCAAAAAGTATTCGTGAAACACTTATCCTTCTGCTGCGTTTTCCGGTACTTTATGAATATAAATGCCTCTGACGGTACTACTTTAAGGTAGTTCAGTCGTGGGCAAAAGCCCCGACTTTGATGCCTGCGGATTGTTCCGTGCTACGCACTCTCTCAATCCTACCCAATATTCGCATATCGCGGGATTAACATCCCGCTTTTATGCTCATATCGGGGGGCGGGTCCCAAGGTCTTTCACCCACTTATGAGCGAGCTCATGTGGGTTTAGACCTTTTGACCCTGGCATCATAAAACATTGAAATTATGATTGTGAAAAAATTCGTTGAAATATTATGACCAGACACGTATACGCCTGTAAGACATCTCCATACTATATTTTACAAAACAATAAACGTTCTCCATCGTTTTGTGAATACAAATAAAAATGGGATGAAACGGAACGAATCGTTCCTCGTAAATCAACAAGAAAATAAGAAATCCGTCAGCCTCCTCTCCGTACCGGAGTATCAGAGGCATCTATAGGTGAGATTATATACTGTCACGCCTTATTTGGCAAGCTCTTTTATTAAATTTTTTTAAACTGTGAAAGGCTTCTATTGACTAAAATATAGGGAAAGTATAAGCTATATACCATACCAATGCGAAGGCAGAAAGGAAGTGTTGTCGCATGAAAATAGAAAAAGTAAATGAAAATCAGATTCGCTGCACGCTGACCCGCGAGGATCTCGCCAGCCGCGAATTAAAAATAAGTGAACTTGCCTACGGTACGGAAAAGGCAAAATCCCTGTTCCGTGACATGATGCAGCAGGCCAATTTTGAATTTGGCTTTGAAGCGGAAGACATCCCTCTGATGATCGAGGCCATCCCGCTGAATGCGGACTGCATCGTGCTGATCATTACAAAAGTAGAAGACCCAGATGAACTGGATACCCGCTTTTCCCGTTTTGCTCCTTCCGTTACGGAAGACAGTGATGAGGACAGTGATGAGAGCACGGCAGACGAGGTTCTGGATCTGTTCCGTCGTATCCAGAGCGAAGACAATACCGCAAGCGCTCCCGAGGTTCCTTCCGCGTCCGTTCCTGAGGAGGGTGACAGTGTACGCTCCCGCCTGTTCCGTATGGAATCTCTGAAACAGGTGATCAATGCGGCAGTAATAGCCGGAAACCATTATCATGGGCTCAGCACTCTGTATCACGAAGAGGGCTCCGACGGATATTATCTGATCCTGACGCAGGGCGAAGAAGATCGCGAGGTCTTCGACCGTGTCTGCAATGTCATCTCTGAATACGGTATCCCCAGGCGTTCCACACCGGCAAGCCTTACTTTTCTTGAGGAACATTGTGCCACACTGATCGCCGACCACGCTTTACAGCGTCTTTCTAATACTTCAATATAACAATAGATCATAACATTCAGGAGAGTTCCCACTCTGTGGGGACTCTCTTATTTTTTATAGCTGTTTTATACCTGTCTCTCCCGGCGAAGATCTGCAGAAAAGAAGCCGGGAAACGCGTAACTTGAAAATATAATCTTATTCGCATATAATAAAATTTAATACATGATTGCTCCGTTGCAATGCAGCTTACGCAATTCCATACACATTCGGAATTACAAAGGGTCAAAACGCCGGTTACAGTGGAAAGGATGTACACAATATGATTTCCGACGAAGAATTATACCGACAATATTTAAGCGGCGATGAAACAGGGCTGGAAGAATTGATGAGAAAATACGACAATCCACTGACCTTATACATCAACGGCTATCTGCATGACGTTCACGAGGCAGAGGACCTGATGATAGAAGTATTTTCCTACCTGTTCGCCAAAAGGCCCCATATCCGGGATGGCGGATTCAGGGCTTACCTGTATAAAGCTGCGCGACATATGGCTTTGCGCCATAAAAGCATCCGGCGACATCACTTCTGCCTTGATGACCTGACCAAAGAGCCGGAAGGTGGGAAACTGGTGGATGAGGTGATCCGGACAAAAGAACGGAATCAGATCCTGCATTTATGCATGGGTGAACTGCATCCGGATTACAGAGAAGCTCTTTATCTGGCCTATTTTGAGGGCATGAGTTACCGGCAGGTCGCTGAAGTTATGGGAAAAAGTGAGAAGCAGATCACTAATATAATGTACCGGGGAAAAGAGCGTCTGCGGGGATTATTGGAACGGGAGGGAATAACAAATGCGGAGTCATGAGGAACGGATCGCAGAAGTCCGACGAAGGATTGCGGAAAAAGAGCGACAAAAAAGACGGAAACAGCGACGGATTGCTGCAATATCCTGCGTAGCGGCATGCCTTGCGGTGATCGTCGTTGCTTCCTTTGCCATGCCCGGTGTTTCCGGACAAATGACACCATGGATCTCTGACGAATATGAAACAGCGGCAACGATGCTGGGCGGTGGTGTGGCCCCCGGGTATATCATAATAGGGCTGCTTTCATTTCTTCTCGGCGTATGCGTGACGATCCTGTGTTTTCGTATCCATCTGCTGGACAAAGAAGAGCAGGCAGAGCAGAGGGGGGACCGCGCCAATGGAATTGATCATTAATCTTTTGCAATTTTTCGTTACCCTGCTGGGCTTCTGTCTGAGCGGCATTCGTTATCTGAGACATCGGACACTGTCATATTTTCTGCTGATTTGCTTTTATGGCTGTTTCGCACTGGGCTCCCTGTACTGGACATTGTATCTGTTATTGTTTTCCGAAACTCCACGGATCTTTTATGTATCGGAATTCGGCTGGGTCTCCAGCGTTATTTTTCTCTGTCTCCTACAATATACTCTCTCCTCCCCGGAGGAAAGAAGCTTTTCCTGTCGGAAATCCCTGCTGGCTCCGCTGATCGGAGTTCCGTTGTGCGCATTTTACTGTACCTTTGGTGACATTCTCTCCAACCTGCTCTGGTGCGGCATGATGATCCTTATCTCCTATCGTTCCATCCACGGTCTTGTCTACGCAGAGACACAGACGGGAAAAGGACGGAACCTGCGGTATTTTCACATCGGAATTCTCTGCTATGTTGCGGCAGAATACGCTCTGTGGACCTCCGGCTGCTTTTGGCCGGGCGACTCTATCTTCAGTCCCTATTGCTGGTGTGATCTTCTGCTGACGTTCTGCCTTTTCGGGCTGCTGCCTGCCACAGGAAAGGCGGTGCGGACATGACCTATATTGAAAATGTATTTATCTGTATGGCCTCACCCCTGTTGATCGCCGCCCTGTGCATGGGTAGGCGGCAGGCCAAATTCTTTCTGTGCTGTCTTGCAGGAATGGGGGCATGCCTGCTCTCCGCTTACATCAATACCTTCTTTGCCGCTCTTTACGCAGCGGATACAATTGCCGCCACCGCAGAGATCGCACCTGTGGTAGAAGAAGTGATGAAACTCCTGCCGCTGCTATTTTATCTTCTTGTATTTGAGCCTGAACCGGTGCCGATAAAAAATGCTGCCATCATCGTTGCACTTTCCTTTGCCACCTTTGAGAATGTCTGCTATCTGATTCAAAACGGAGCCGGACATTTTTCCTTTATCTTTTTCCGGGGCATTGGAACGGGTGCCATGCACGTGATCTGTGGTGCCATCGTCGGCGGTGGACTGGCGTATGTATGGCAGCGCACCTGGCTGAAGATCGCCGGAACCTGCGGTCTGCTCGGGGCAGCCATCACTTTTCATGCAATTTATAATCTTCTGATCGCCTATGGAGGTGCGATACAGTATATTGCATACATTCTGCCTGTGCTGATCCTGACGGTGGGAAAACTGATTGTCCGCCTGCCCCAGAGTCACAACTGAATCCTGTCTTTTGCGGAGCTGCTGTCGGCAGCTCCTATTTTTTTGAAAAACTTTTTTGAAAAAATTTGATTTTCAGGTGAGAGTTTTTTCGCTTTTTTGTACCTAATTAGATGAAGGGCATATGTATTTTATGACTTTACTTTCCAAAGGGAGGTTTTCAACGATATGTATGATACAGAAAAGCGGGTCGAACTGGTGAAAAAACGGGTGCATGAAAAATATCGCCGGAAGGAGCGCCGCGGGATCTGCCGGCTGTCTGCCCTGTGCATGGCACTGTCTGCGTTCCTTGTGGGAACGGTGCACACTACAGCCGGTCAGACGCAGATCACCGCCCGGGGAATGTACGGTTCTATCCTGCTGCATGAAGATGCCGGCGGTTATGTGCTGGTGGGGGTAATTTCTTTCGCCACGGCAGTCATGATCACTGTGCTGTGTATCAGACTCCGGGAAAGAGAACACCGCGGACAAGGCACGGGAAAAGGAAACGCATCACAACAACGGGAGGGAAAAATAAATGAAAAAACAAAGAAGACGGATCTATGCGGCGCTGCTTTGCAGTTCCATGGTACTTTCTCTGGTCTCCACGCCGGTATCGGCAGCAGAAACCGGACAGCTGACGAATCCCCCGACATCCACAGAGGGTCCGGGTTCCCCGGAAAGCACATCGGGAAATGAAGCTGCAGCGATGCTGAACGGACTGTACACAACACTGTCGATTACAAACGGTGAGGCAGAGGTGACGACAGCGTCGGAATTGACTGGGGCACTGGCAGATAGCAGTATTTCCAGAATCACACTAAAGGGGGATATCGATATCGGCTCTACACTGACGGTCAACCGTACTGTGACACTGGATTTGAACGGTTGTGTACTGAAGATGACCGGCAGCGACAGCGTAATCAAGGTGGCGGCGGACGGCGATCTGACGATTCAGGACAGAAACACAACCACACAACACAAATTTAACCCGCACTGTAAATATCTGACCTGGTACATTGACATGTGGAAACTGGACAACGGTGGCTCGGAAATTGTCTCCGGTGGAGTTATTACAGGCGGTGGCGGTGATCAAAGTGACGGCGGCGGTGTGCTTGTTGCCGGCGGTACACTGGTCATGGCCGGTGGCAACATCGTCGGATGTTCGGCAATGAGTCGAGGCGGCGGTGTATACCTTGGCAAAGACTCTGACACCGGAAAAAGCGGCACATTCATCATGACGAGCGGAAGCATTATCGGCTGTGCGGCCCAGCTAGGCGGCGGCGTGTATGTCGCCACGGGGTGCACATTCGCCATGGCTACCAGCTCTAATATCCACAACTGCATTGCAAATAACGATGGTGGCGGTGTAATAAACCACGGTACCTTTAGAATGTACGGTGGAACAATCAGTGCATGCACGACAGTAGCATTGGGGGGCGGCTGTGTTTGCAACAAGGGAACCTTTATTATGTCAGACGGTATGATTAAAGGCTGCACCAGCCCCGACGGTCAGTATGCTTCAGGTGGCGGAGTGCGGAACAGTAATCAGTTCACCATGACAGGGGGCACGATCGGTGATCCTGATAATCCGAATGATGCAAGCTCTGTATACAATACTTCCAGTCAGGAGACTACTCTTACTATAAGCAACAATGCAAAAATCCACACAAATATAACAAACGTTGGCATCCTGAATGCTGACGGCGGCGAAATAGCCGGCACAATGACGAACGATACCAACAGGTACGGCACCGGCACGATCACCGGCAGTGAGGGTGCCGCCGGCAGCACTGAGTTCCATGGCAAAGTGACCAACAACGGCACCATTCGGAAGGGCACATTCACGAATGAGGTCATAAATGAGAGCAGTGGTACCATTAACGGCGGCACATTCACCGGCACGATCACGAACAATGATGGTACGGTTTTAGGCGGCGATTTCAGCGGTGCCACCACCCTGAGCGGTACGCTCGCGATCACCTTTGACCCGGACAACGGAGATCAGCCCAGCACGCAGAAAGTGAATTGGAGTAAGGACGGAGCGGCACTCACCGCCCCCGTTCCCACCAAAGAGGGGCATGGTATTGAAGGCTGGTATTACGATAACAACGGTACGGAAACAAAATGGAACTTTGACACGGATACAGTCAAATGCACTATGACCCTCAAGGCCAAATGGGAACTTGCCTCCTATTCCGTAACGCTGCAGACGGACGGCGGTATGCTTGCCAGTGGAAAAGAAGTAACCGGCTACACTTACGGCACCGGCACAACTCTCCCGACCGCCAATGATCTGACCCGCGAGGGATACCGCTTTGACGGCTGGTATGCGGACAGCAGTTTTTCCGGTTCGCCCGTCACGGAGATCACAGGTACCGATACAGGAGACAAAGTATTCTACGCAAAGTGGATGCGGAACACGACTCCCATCATTCCCGGCAACAACACCAACAATATCGTAGAGCAGTATAAGACTGACGACAGCAACTCCGGAGAACAGACCGACCGTGAAGTTCCCTCTCCTGTCGTGAAAAACACCACCTCCTATATGACCTATACCGTACAGGCAGGTGACACTCTCTGGGCAATCGCCAGAAAATACAACTGCTCCATAACCGGGATTGTGGCAGCCAACAGTGACCGGATCAAGAACCCGAACCGGATCCACGCCGGCTGGCAGCTTAAGATTCCCCAAAGCGGAGCGCCCGTCTCAGGCAGCGCTCCCGATGCTGTCCTGCCTGAGAATAAGAAAAGCGGGATATACATCGTCAGACAGGGCGACACCCTCTGGAAAATCGCCAGAAAGTACGGCTGCTCCTTGGCTGAAATCGTTTCCCTGAACCGGGAACTGATCCGCGACCCTGCTCTGATTTATTCCGGCTGGGAACTGAAAGTACCACAGAATTAGCCTCCCCTGAAAGAATCTGCCGGGCCAGTCATACTTCATAATGTCGGAACAGATAATTTATCTAAGGGAAAGGCAAAAAAAAGACGGCCAAAGGCCGATGATCTGAATTTCTTGAATTCTTTAGATTTCTCAAATCCGCGCAATCGACGGACACATTTCGATTGCGCGGAAATCTGAGCTATGAAATTCCATAAATACTTTGTTTCACCTGTGTGCCCCGGTCAGGCGATGTTTCCAAAACAGACATACAAAGCTTACAGCTCCTCGATCACTTTCATAAGCTCATCTACATCAATGCCATGTACCATAGCTGCCTCTTCCAGGGTCTCTCCCTGTGAAGCAGGGCATCCCAGGCAATGCATTCCTGCATCGAGGAGTACGGGAGCTACTTCAGGATTGGCACGTAAGATCTCACCAATGGTCATGTCTTTTGTTACTCCGGTCATATCGGTCTCCTTTCTGCCGTATAAGGCTTTTTTAGTATAATACTTTCCCCGGAATAAGGCAAGATTATTCTTGTACATCAGCATTTGTTGGACCGGGACTCAGAGCTGATGTACAAAAGCGCGTACATTCCCTAAAAAGGTTGACACTTACCCTTGTCAGGTAGTACACTTTTATCGTAAAGAAACAGCTTGGGATACCAGCGCAACTGGTACTCTCAGTTGATAATATTAATTGTTTTTACCAGAAGGAGGTAAATTTTCATGGCAGAAGCATGGAGAGGCTTTAAAAAAGATGGCCACTGGGATGTAGACGTCAATGTACGTAACTTCATCCAGACCAACTACACTCCGTATGATGGAGATGAGAGCTTCCTGGAGGGACCTACCGAAGCAACTGATAAGCTTTGGGGCAGACTTCAGGAGTTACAGAAGGAAGAGCGTGAGCATGACGGCGTTCTGGAATGCGAAACAGAGGTCGTATCCAGTCTGACCGCTTATGGCCCTGGCTATATTGATGAATCTATGAAGGATCTGGAGCAGATCGTTGGTCTGCAGACAGACAAGCCTTTAAAGAGAGCATTCATGCCTTATGGTGGTATCAAGATGGCTCAGCAGGCTGCAAGCACCTATGGCTACGAAGTAAATGAAAAGTATGACAAGATCTTCAACGAGTACCACAAGACTCACAACCAGGCAGTATTTGATGCTTATACCGATGAGATGAAGGTTGCTCGTCATACCCATATCGTTACCGGTCTTCCCGATACCTATGGTCGTGGACGTATCGTAGGCGACTACAGAAGAGTTGCTCTGTACGGTATTGATTTCCTGATCCAGAAAAAGGAAGAGGATAAGAAGAACTGCGGTACCGGCGTTATGACCGAGGACATCATCCGCCTGAGAGAAGAGATCGCTGATCAGATCAAGGCTCTGAAGGGCATGAAGGAAATGGCTAAGATTTACGGCTACGATATTTCCGGTCCCGCTACCACCGCTAAGGAAGCTATCCAGTGGTTATACTTCGGTTACCTGGCAGCTATCAAGACCCAGAACGGTGCAGCTATGTCCGTAGGACGTATCTCTACTTTCCTGGATATCTATATTGAGAGAGACTTAAAGGAAGGCACCCTGACCGAGAAGGAAGCTCAGGAGCTGATCGACCATATGACCATGAAGTTCCGTATGGTTAAGTTCGCTCGTATTCCTTCTTACAACCAGCTGTTCTCCGGTGACCCTGTATGGGCTACTCTGGAAGTTGGTGGTATCGGCATGGATGGTCGTCATATGGTTACCAAGAACGACTATCGTTTCCTGCATACTCTGGAGAACATGGGACCCAGCCCCGAGCCGAACCTGACCGTTCTGTACTCCAGCGCTCTGCCTGATAACTTCAAGAAGTACGCAGCTAAGATTTCTGTAAATACTTCTTCCATCCAGTACGAGAACGATGACGTTATGAAGCCTATCTGGGGTGATGACTACAGCATCTGCTGCTGCGTATCCGCTACTCAGACCGGTAAGGAGATCCAGTTCTTCGGTGCTCGTGCTAACCTGGCTAAGTGCTTACTGTACGCTATCAACGGTGGTAAGGATGAGAAGCATCTGGACAAGAACGGCAAGCATATGCAGTGTGGTCCCGAAATCGCTCCTATCACTTCCGAGTACCTTGATTTCGACGAAGTTATGCATAAATATGACATCATGCTTGACTGGTGTGCATCTCTGTATGTTAACATCCTGAACCTGATCCACTACATGCATGATAAGTACTACTACGAAGCAGCTGAGATGGCTCTGATCGATACCGATGTAAGAAGAACCTTCGCAACCGGTATTGCAGGTCTGTCCCATGTAGCTGACTCCCTGTCCGCTATCAAGTATGCTAAGGTTAAGGTTATCCGTGATGACCAGGGTTGTGCTGTAGACTTCAAGATCGAAGGCGACTTCCCTAAGTATGGTAACGATGATCCCAGAGCTGATGAATTCGCTGTATGGCTGCTGAAGACCTTCATGGAGAAGATCAAGAAGAACCACACCTACAGAAATTCCGAGCCTACCACTTCCGTACTGACCATTACTTCTAACGTTGTATACGGTAAGGCTACCGGTGCTCTACCTGATGGTAGAGAAGCTTACAAGCCTTTCGCTCCCGGTGCATCACCTTCCTACGGTGCTGAGAAGAGCGGTCTGCTTGCATCCCTGAACTCCGTAGCTAAGCTGCCTTATGAGTATGCTCTGGATGGTATCTCCAATACACAGACTATGGCTCCTTCCGCTCTTGGTCACGACCTTGACGAGCAGAAAGCTACTCTGGTACGTGTAATGGATGGTTACTTTGATCGTGGTGCTCATCACCTCAACGTTAACGTATTCGGTACCGAGAAGCTGTTAGATGCACAGGCACATCCTGAGAAGCCTGAGTACGCAAACTTCACCATCCGTGTATCTGGTTACGCTGTTAAGTTCATC
>OLGY01000773.1_pt1 | contig 19834 bp, 18 predicted proteins | sample 1605951 | NCBI WGS metagenome assembly OLGY01 (sample SAMN03283280) | human gut metagenome | biome: human-associated habitat; material: feces | host: Homo sapiens | place: Peru | collected 2012
GTCAGCTTCGCTGACCAGAATCACGCGCCAAGTCTCACGGATGTTCGACTTGAAAAAACATAAAAGATAGCTTAAAGATGTAAAAGAACCATAAGATTTACTTGCAAGAAGTAAGTCTTATGGTTCTTTTGTCTAGTGCGCTGCATTTGCTGAATCTAACAGCGTATGAATCATGGCACGTGTGTCAGAAGAAGAATCACGATATTTTAAAATCAAATCAATCTCATCTTGCATCAAGATAATGGAATCAGGAGAGCCTTCTTCAATAGCAAAATGGTAATCTCCTGATTCATGGATGATATAGGTTTGGTTAAAAGGCTTAATGATGAGTTCTTCCATTGAAACGTTATAAAGCTCGCATAGTTTGATTAACAATCCAATATCCGGATCACGATTAGCTCTTTCATAATTAGAGTAAGCTTGGCGTGAAATGTTAAGATACTTGCTCAGTTTGTCCTGTGTATAACCACGTGCTTTGCGGTATTTTCGTAAATTTTTTGCAAGCTGTAAGTTCGCCACGATGCTCCTCCTTGTTGAAAATTAATATGATTATTATATCAATTTCCAATAAGGAAAGAATCATACGCAACGAAAATGAGCAAAAACATAAAATGTAAACAAATGATTACAAAACAGTGCGTTGGCTTAAATTACTGTTATGGTATTCAGAAGAAAATGTTACATCTTTGCCGAACCATGCGGGAGGTACAAAAGAAAGTGCACTTTCTTCGTCTGGAAATTCTACTTCTGCGAGAAGTAGTCCCTGTAAATCCTCAGAAAAAATATCCAATTCAATTTTTAAATCAGAATATGTGCTCTGCATAATAAAAAGTGCCAAAGGAATTACATAGCGTTTTTTTGAAATAATACGACCATCAACTTTAGATTTTAAGTGCTCATAAGCCTCTTTAGTGAGTGGGAGATTATATTCTTCCCGGCTCATAAGCCCTTTTGATTTGTAGGTAAGAAAATAATCGTCATTATCTTTGCGGATGCGTACAACAGGCTCCGTGCACAAATATCCTTGCTCGATGTGATGAACAGGATAATCTTCAGGTGAAAAAGGCAGTTTTGTAGCATCAATTAAATATTTTCGTTCAATTTCCATGGTAATCTCCTAATGTTTATAAGTAAGTGTAGTTATAGTATATACATGATTTTAAGGTTTAATGGGATTAATTTCAATAAAAAAGCCAAAGATTCTTGTTAGTTCGGAAAGAGTATATTAAAATATTACTGTTAAATTGAATCGTGGAGGAGGAACAGTACAATGAAAAAAGTATGTGTATTTTTAGCAGACGGATTTGAAGAAATAGAAGGCTTGACGGTTGTTGATATTTTGAGAAGAGCAAAAGTAGAAGTTTCGACAGTTTCAATTATGGATACTCTTGATATTCATGGAGCACATGGGATTAACATAAAAGCAGATCAAATGTTTGATGAGGCTGATTTTAGCGTAGCAGATATGCTGGTTCTTCCAGGTGGAATGCCGGGAACGTTACATTTGGGTGAGCATAAAGGGTTGCAGAACATTTTGAAAGATTTTCATAATGAGAAGAAGAACATCGCTGCTATATGCGCCGCTCCGAGTGTGCTTGGGAAGTATGGAATTTTGGAAGGAAGAAGAGTTTGCTGTTATCCATCATTTGAGGAGCAGCTTACAGGTGCTGAAGTTGTATTTGAACCGGTTGTACAAGACGGACACATTGTTACAAGCAGGGGAATGGGAACAGCAATTCCATTCGCATTAAAGCTGACAGAAGTTTTATGCGGAGCAAAAGCAGCAAATGAAGTAAAAGAATCTATTTTATTTGTATAAAAATTTTTCAAAAAGCTAAGAAAACAGCAAAAAGCACTGGAAATAAGGGGATGTTTGTGCTATACTGTTTCAATGACTGCGAATGTATATTAGTAACTGGCTGATAAACATTTCGTGTAAAAACGCATAAACAGGGTTGTGCAATAGAATGTCAGCAGGCACAACATGCGTTGAGATCTAAATGATCTTCGATTATAAAAGAATATCAATCAGCATGCATAGTCTGCTGAGAAGATACAAATCAAGGAGGAAGTAAAGATGAGTTTACAGGTAGAAAAGTTAGAACATAACATGGCAAAACTTACTATCGAAGTTGCAGCAGAAGAGGTAGAGAAAGCTTTACAGGCTGCTTATTTAAAACAGCGTGGAAAAATCAATATTCCAGGATTCCGTAAAGGTAAAGTGCCACGCCAGATGATCGAAAAAATGTATGGAGCTGAAATCTTCTATGATGAAGCAGCAAACAAGATGATTTCTGAAGCGTATGGAAAAGCATATGATGAGTGTGAATTAGATATCGTTTCACAGCCATCTATCGATATCGTACAGTTAGAAAAAGGAAAAGATTTCATTTTTACAGCAGAAGTAGCTACAAAACCAGAAGTAAAACTTGGTGAGTACAAAGGACTTAAAGTAGACAAATATTCTACAAGAGTTACACAGAAAGAAGTAGATGAGGAAATCGATAAAGAGCGTGAGCGCAATGCAAGAACTGTTGAAGTAACAGATCGTGCAGTTGAAGATAAAGATATCGTAACACTTGACTTTGAAGGATTCGTAGACGGTGTTGCATTTGAAGGTGGAAAAGGAACAGACTATCCACTGACAATCGGTTCTGGTTCATTTATCCCAGGATTCGAAGAGCAGCTGATCGGAGCTGAGATCGACAAAGAAGTTGAAGTGAAAGTAACATTCCCAGAAGAGTATCAGGCAGCTGAGCTTGCTGGTAAAGATGCTGTATTCAAATGTACAGTACATGCTATCAAAGCAAAAGAGCTTCCAGAAGCTGACGATGAATTTGCTTCAGAAGTATCTGAGTGCGAAACAATGGAAGCATACAGAGCAGAAGTAAAACAGAAAATCAAAGACAGAAAAGAATCTGAAGGAAAATCAAAGAAAGAAGATCAGGCAGTAGAGCAGGCAATCGAGAATGCTGAGATGGATATTCCACAGCCAATGATCGATCTTCAGGTAAGACAGATGGCAGATGATTTTGCACGTCGTATCCAGCAGCAGGGACTGACAGTAGAGCAGTACTTCCAGTTCACAGGACTGACACAGGAAAAGATGATGGAAGAGTTCGAGCCACAGGCTGTTAAGAGAATCAAAACAAGACTTGTTCTTGAAGCAATTGTAAAAGCAGAGAACATTGAAGTATCTGACGAACGTTTAGATGAAGAAATCCAGAAGATGGCAGATGCATATCAGATGGAATTTGATAAACTCAAAGAGTACATGGGAGAAGCAGAAGCTGCTCAGATGAAAGAGGATATCGCAGTTCAGGAAGCTGTAACATTGATTACAGATGCATCAGTAGAAGGCTAAGATGCGAATATAGAAGGGAGCTGACAGTCTTATGAGTTTAGTACCATATGTCATTGAACAGACAAGCCGAGGAGAACGCTCCTACGACATCTATTCTAGATTGTTAAAAGATAGAATTATCTTTTTGGGAGAAGAAGTAACAGATGTGTCTGCAAATATTATCGTGGCACAGCTTCTTTTCCTGGAAGCAGATGATCCAAATAAAGACATCCAGCTGTATATCAACAGTCCAGGAGGATCTGTGACAGCCGGGATGGCAATTTATGATACAATGCAGTATATCAAATGTGATGTATCTACAGTATGTATCGGTATGGCTGCAAGTATGGGCTCATTTCTTCTTTCCGGAGGTACAAAAGGAAAACGTTTTGCACTTCCGAATGCAGAGATTATGATCCATCAGCCATCAGGCGGAGCGCAAGGACAGGCAACAGAGATTCAGATCGCAGCAGAACATATTTTGCGCACACGTCAGAAATTAAATGAGATTTTGGCAGCCAATACAGGACAGCCGTTAGAAGTTATCCAGAAAGATACAGAGAGAGATAACTTTATGTCTGCACAGGCAGCGAAAGAATATGGATTAATTGATGAAGTAATTGCCAATCACTAAGAAGTGAGTGCAATATGAGGTGAGAGTAGTATGGCAGGAAAAATCGGTGATGATACAGTCAGATGTTCTTTCTGTAATAAAACACAGAACCAGGTACGCAAGTTAATTGCAGGTCCAAATGGCTCCTACATCTGTGATGAGTGTGTTGAAGTTTGTTCTGAGATTATCGAAGAAGAATTTGAATATGAAGAGAGAAACAGATTCTCTGATATTAATCTTTTAACACCGGAAGAAATCAAGGCGTTTTTGGATGATTATGTAATTGGTCAGGATGATGCGAAAAAAGTGCTGGCAGTATCTGTTTATAATCATTATAAGAGGATTATGGCAGGTCAGGATTTGGGAGTAGAACTTCAAAAAAGTAATATTTTAATGCTCGGACCAACTGGGTGCGGAAAGACACTTCTTGCACAGACCCTTGCAAAGATTTTAAATGTTCCATTTGCAATAGCAGACGCAACTGCATTGACAGAGGCAGGATATGTTGGAGAAGATGTTGAGAATATCCTTCTCAAAGTCATCCAGGCAGCGGATGGAGATATTGAGCGTGCAGAACATGGAATTATTTACATTGATGAGATTGATAAGATTACAAGAAAGTCTGAAAATCCATCAATTACCCGAGATGTATCGGGAGAGGGAGTACAGCAGGCTCTCTTGAAAATTATTGAGGGAACAGTTGCTTCGGTACCACCACAGGGAGGAAGAAAACATCCTCATCAGGAATTGATTCAGATTGATACTACAAATATACTTTTTATTTGTGGTGGAGCATTTGAAGGAATTGAGAAGATCATTGAGACTCGTCTGGATAAAAAATCTATTGGATTTAATGCAGAGATTGCGTTGCAGCACGAATACGATGTAGATGTTCTGCTGAAGCAGATTTTACCGCAGGATTTAACAAAGTTTGGTTTGATTCCAGAATTGGTAGGTAGATTACCAATTACAGTTTCATTAGATATGCTTGATCAGAAAGCATTGGTTCGTATTATGACAGAACCGAAGAACTCCATTGTTAAACAGTACCAGAAATTACTGGAGCTGGATGGTGTGAATTTGGAATTTGATCGTGAGGCTCTGAATGCAATTGCGGAAACATCGATGGCTAGAAAAACAGGAGCCAGAGGTCTGCGTGCAATTATGGAAGATATCATGATGGATACAATGTTTAAAGTACCATCAGATGAAACCATTAAAGAATGCAGAATCACAAAAGATGTTGTGAATGGAAAAAGCAAGCCGTTATATCAACGTGACGGAGAAGAGCGTCAGTCATTTTTGACATCTGAAAGTGCATAATATTGTTGCTTGTAAGGTGATTCTGGCAACGACAGATGAATCAGAATTTAGCAGCTTGACTGCAAAAAGATAACGAGAGGCGGGTAACTAGGTAAATACTGGGTATCCGCTTCCTTTTTATATAGATGAGAGTTATAATAAATACGAAAATTAACCAGATACTGGTTTATAAATAGAGATACATAAGGAGATATTAAGATGGCGGAACAAAGATTAAATCTTCCTATGGTACCCCTTCGAGGGCTTACCATTATGCCGGAAATGATAGTACATTTTGATGTGAGCAGAGAAAGCTCTATCGCAGCTGTACAGGAGGCAATGGCAGAGGAACAGAAAATTTTTCTGGTTTCACAAAAAAGTATAGAGACAGAGAAACCGACGCAAGAAGACGTATTTGAAATAGGTACAATTGCAACAGTAAAACAAATTATGAAATTACCAAAGCAGATACTGCGTGTGCTCGTAGAAGGAGAAGTGAGAGGCCGTTTGATAAATATGAGTGATGATGCACTATATTTACAGGCAGAAGTAGAAATAATAGAAGATGACGAAGCTATGTCTGAAACTTTGGATGATCAGGCTATGCTACGCGGATTAAAAGATATCTTTGTAGAATACGCAGCAAAAAACGGTAAATTTTCAAAAGAGTCTATCGGAGGAATTTTAGAGATTCAAGATGTAAAAAAACTGGTGGATGAGATTGCTGCAAATGTTCCGTTGCCGTATATGGAGCTTCAGGATATTTTAAATCAAACAGAATTTGAACAACGTTACGAGACACTTTGCTTTAAGCTTGTAAATGAAATGCAGATTATTGCAATCAAAGAAGAAATACAGGCAAAAGTGAAAGAGCGAGTAGATAAGCATCAGCGCGAATACATTTTGAGAGAACAATTAAAGCTGATCCGAGAAGAACTTGGTGAAGATTCCACGATTTCAGATGCAGAAGAATTTGAATCGGCAACGAAGAAAATGAATGCACCGAAAGAAGTGAAAGAAAAATTATTTAAAGAAATAAAAAGATTCAAAAGTTCTATGAATTCTCCGGCAGAAATTGGTGTTATACGTACATATATTGAAACACTATTGGAAATGCCATGGAATAAGACAGTAAAAGAGAATACGGACCTGGCTTATGCAGAAAAAATATTAGATGCAGATCATTACGGCCTTGAACAAGTAAAGGAAAGAGTGTTAGAGTTTCTTGCGGTGCGGACATTGACAAAAAAAGGTGAAAGTCCGATACTTTGTCTGGTAGGACCTCCGGGAACAGGAAAGACTTCCATTGCAAGATCACTTGCAAGATCACTTCAGAAACCTTATGTGCGCATTTCACTTGGTGGTGTTCGTGATGAGGCAGAAATCCGCGGTCATCGAAGAACTTATGTAGGAGCAATGCCTGGAAGAATTGCGAATGGCTTGAAAACTGCAGGTGTCAAAAATCCGGTTATGCTGCTGGATGAAATTGATAAAGTCAGTTCAGACTATAAAGGAGATACATTTTCTGCATTACTTGAAGTATTAGACAGCGAGCAGAATAGTAAATTCCAGGATCATTACATGGAAGTGCCATTGGATTTGTCAGAAGTACTGTTTATTGCTACGGCAAACTCGCTTCAGACAATTCCGCGTCCATTGTTAGACAGAATGGAAATTATAGAAGTCAGTAGCTATACAGAGAACGAAAAACTTCATATTGCGGAAGAGCATTTGATTCCAAAACAGTTAGAGAAACATGGATTGACTTCCGAGACACTATCAATCAGCAAACGAGCAATCTGGAAAATCGCTGAAAACTATACAAAGGAAGCCGGAGTCAGACAGATGGAGCGAGAAATCGGCAACATTTGCAGAAAGACGGCGAAAGAACTTCTGACGACGGATAAAAAGAAAATATCTGTGACAGAGAAGAATCTGCATAAATACCTTGGAAAAGAGAAGTATAAATATCAGATGGTTAATCCGGCAGATGAAGTAGGTATCGTGCGAGGACTTGCATGGACCAGTGTTGGGGGCGATACACTTCAAATAGAAGTAAATGTAATGCCTGGAAAAGGAGAAATTGCATTAACAGGACAGCTTGGAGATGTAATGAAAGAATCGGCTGGGGCAGGAATCAGTTATATTCGTTCAGTCAGTGAAAAATACGAGATTGCTGCAGATTTCTTTGAAAAACACGATATTCATGTACATATTCCGGAAGGAGCAGTGCCAAAAGATGGTCCTTCAGCGGGAATTACAATGGCAACAGCTATTTTATCTGCAATTACAGCAAGAAAGGTACGTGCAGATCTGGCAATGACAGGAGAAATCACCTTAAGGGGAAGAGTACTTCCAATTGGTGGACTGAAAGAAAAATTACTTGCTGCAAAGAATGCCGGAATTAAAACTGTGCTTGTTCCAAAAGAAAATCAAGTGGATGTGGAGGAACTAAGTTCTGAAATAACAAAAGGCTTAGAAATTATTCCGGTAGAATCTATGGATGAAGTTTTGAAAGAAGCATTGGTGTAAAACAGAAAATGATATAGGAGAACGTTATGGTAATTAAAAATATTAACCTGGAAACAGTATGTGGTATTACAAGTAAACTCCCGGAAAATGAACTGCCAGAAATTGCATTTGCAGGTAAATCAAATGTTGGTAAATCTTCCTTGATCAATGCGTTGATGAACAGAAAATCTTATGCAAGAATTTCTGCAACGCCAGGAAAAACGCAGACGATTAATTTTTATAATATCAATGAAGAAATGTATCTTGTAGACCTTCCGGGATATGGTTATGCGAAAGTTTCCGAGAAAGACAAAATCGAATGGGGAAAATTAATTGAAAGATATCTTCATGGTTCAAAACAGTTAAGAGCAGTATTTTTGTTGATAGATATCCGTCATGACCCATCTGCAAATGATAAGATGATGTATGATTGGATTGTTGAACAGGGATTTGAACCGATTATTATTGCCACAAAGTTAGATAAATTGAAAAGAAGTCAGGTTCAGAAACATGTGAAAATGGTAAAGACGGGATTGAATTTAGTTCCGGGAACAAAGATTATTCCATTTTCTTCTGTAACAAAACAAGGTCGGGATGAAATTTGGGAACTTGTGGAGACAGAATATCTTGGCAACGAGGATGAGACAGAGGAATAAGATAAACTAATGAAAACAAGTGGAACATAGCAACATGGGGCAGATAATAGCAGATTATGAAAACGAGGTGACGTGTCTGTATGGAAAAGAAACGCCCGTATTGGCAAGTGGCAGTAAGCTTATTATTTAGCATATTAGCGACGGTTGCATTTATATTTATTGGAGTAAAAGCCGTTTTGTTTTTTATGCCATTTGTAGTTGGATGGTGCATTGCATCGATTGCGGTGCCGGTAGTAAATTGGCTTGAAAAGAAATTTAATATAGTAAAAAAATTGGGATCAGCACTAGTTGTAATCGTGGTTATTGCGATTATTGTAGCTATATTTTATTTTGCAATCAGTAGATTAATACTTGAAATTGGAGATTTGATAGAAAACGTGCCTGATCTGTATAGTCAGTTAGAAAACGGATTGCGCCAGATAGGAGGAACATTATCAGGTTTATTTTCACGCCTTCCGGAAAGCGTGCAGGATGGTTGGAATACAGCGATAGTGAATCTGGATCAGATGATGGGGGATTTAGTGAAAAAAGCAAGCGAACCAACAATGGAAGCAGCAGGAAATTTCGCTAAAAAATTACCTTCATATGTGATATACTTAATTATGGCATTGATGTCTTCATATTTTTTTACCGTACAGCGTGAAGATGTGATACAATGGTTGTGTAAGATTGCGCCGCCATCTGTAGAGAAGAGGATGAAACTGGTTATGGATAATCTGCGATATGCAGTAGGAGGATATTTTAAAGCCCAGTCTAAAATAATGGGGATTGTATTCTTAATATTAGCTGTTGGTTTTGCAATGCTTCGGATTAATTATTTTGTTCTTGTTGCATTTTTTATAGCATTTTTGGATTTCCTTCCATTCTTCGGAACAGGAACAGCGATGATTCCATGGGCAGTGTATAAATTCTTTATGGGTAATTATACAATGGCTATTATGTTAATCGTAATTTATGCGATCACTCAGGTATCCAGACAATTATTACAGCCCAAGTTGGTAGCGGATAGTGTCGGGCTTAATCCTTTGGTCACATTGATTTTATTGTATATTGGATATCGTGTGAGCAGCGTGATTGGAATGATCGTTGCAGTGCCAATCGGAATGGTTATAATCAATATGTGTCAGGCAGGTGCGTTTGACTACATTTTTGATGATGTGAAGATTTTAGTAGAAGGTATATTGGGGCTTCGAGAAGAATCAAATAAATAAACATTTAACTTGTAAAACAGCAATTAGATAGAAGATGTGTATGAAAGAAACTTAAGAAGGAGAGGTACAAAGAGATGGCAAATGAGCATGAAGAACAGATTCGTATCGTACAGGAAACTGTATGTGGAAAGGAAATTACATTTGCACATGTGATGGGAGGCCCGTCACCAATTATTTATCAGAAATTAGGATTGAATCCACAGGTGGATTATCGTTCATCTGCAATTGGAATTATGAATATGACACCACCGGAGTCTGCAGTTATTGCATCAGATATCGCAGTAAAAAGTGGAAATGTATATCTGGGATTTGCAGATCGTTTTACCGGGACTTTGATCATTACCGGAGAAATTTCTGATGTGACATCAGCATTGACAGAAATTGTAGATTATTTTAGAGATTCTCTTGGATATGTAGTCTGCAATATTACAAAGAGATAGGAAGTGCAGCAATGGCTCGAATGACAAAAGAGGAACTGTTAGAAAAATTGTTCCATGATGATTATCAAGATTTAAAAGGAAAACGGCTTCGCATGACACGTGTTCGTGTTCCGGGAAGAGAAGTTTGTATGGCACATGTCTTAAATCCGGCAGATCCATGCATTTATCATAATCTTGGCTTACATATCGGGGTGCATCAAGGTGAAGATCATAATGGAGAGACAATAGGACTTCTTCGATTTACACCATGGGAAGCTGTTGTAGTGGCTGCTGATGTGGCAATGAAGAGTGCACATGTTGAAATCGGGTTTATGGATCGATTTTGTGGGACATTAATCCTGCTTGGTCGTTTATCAGAAGTAGAGACTGCGGTAGGGGAAGTTGTCCGCTTTTTTAAAGAAGAGTTAGGCTTTGCAGCTTGCGAAGTATACCGAAGCTAAAAGAGTAAGAGAATCAGGTGAAAAGATGAAAAAAATATTTTTAATGGGTAGAAGTGAAGCAGGAAAAACTTCTTTGACACAGGCATTGAAGGGGGAAGAACTTCACTATATTAAAACACAATATACGAACACAGAAGATGACACGATTGATTCTCCGGGAGAGTATGCAGAGTCAAAGCATTTTAGTGTAGGATTGGCATGTTTTTCATTTGAAGCAGATGTAATTGCAATGGTACAAGCTGCGGATGAGCCGTTTAATTTGTTTGGACCAGGAGGCCGCTCTTTTATCCAACGTCCATTAATCGGAATTATTACAAAAGTTGACTCACCATATGCAAACATTCCTATGGTAAGACAATGGATGGAAAATGCCGGATGCGAGCGGATTTTTGAAGTAAATAATGTAACTCGTGAGGGAATCAGAGAATTGATGGAATATCTGGAAGATGATTTACCGAAACTAACTTTGGAGCAGGCAAAGTTTAAGCAGCATCTTGGGTTAAATGAATGGGATGAACTGCCGGAAGGTGTAGAATATCCAGAATAGTAAAAAGATAATCTATTAGAAAGTAATAACACTTTTTAATAGGTTATTTTTCTTTGAAAAAATGTGAAAAGAAGGTAAAAAATTTGGAACAGGAATGGGTAATTAAAGAAGTGGAAGAGCAACTCTTTGAGATGCAGGATTTAAAGTATAGGGATTTCCATGCAGGACTGATACCGAATATTGATAAGAACCGAATCATAGGAGTGAGAACTCCGCAGTTACGGAAATTTGCAAAAGAATATGGAAAAACAGAGAATGCAAAAACTTTTTTAACAGTGCTTCCACATCAATATTATGAGGAAAATAATTTGCACGGGTTATTGATAGAGCAAATCAAAGAGTATGATAGTGCTCTGGATGAATTAGAACGTTTTCTGCCATATATAGATAATTGGGCAACTTGTGATATGCTTGCAATGAAAGTTGTTAAGAAACATTTGGATATATTTATAAAGAAAATCTATCAGTGGCTTGAATCAGAATATACATATACAGTTCGATTTGCTATCGGTATGTTGATGAGATATTATCTTGAGGATACATTCCGGATAGAATATGCCAGGAAGGTTGCAGAAATCCGTTCAGAAGAATATTACGTAAATATGATGCGTGCATGGTATTTTGCTACAGCATTGGCAAAGCAGTATGAACAGGTGATTCCGTTTCTAGAGGAAAGACAACTGGACATATGGACGCATAACAAAACAATACAAAAATGCAGAGAGAGTTATCGGATAACTCCCAAGCAGAAAGAATATTTAAAAACGCTGAAAATATATTAGAGAGAGCCTTTGTCCCCATGTAAATAAAATTTGCATTTTTTCATCAAAATTTTGTAAATTATTTTTGCACTTTTGTCGAGCGTCAAATAAACAAAATAGTTTACAAAACAGACATAGAAGGTAGTGTTTTTGGGAAAATCTAAGAAAATGATGTCAGTCCCCAATTTTTACTCTATGTCGAGTTCGAAAAATGCCTTAAAATGGGGCTTTTAAGGGGTCAAAAACCTAATGAAATAACAATTTCATTCGAACTCAAAATCCACATTAAAAATCAAAAATAAAGGGTACTAGATCTGGCAAATTGCTAGTTTAGTACCCTTTTATAAAACACAAAAATTATTTGCACAAAAAGTGCAAAAATAGATTACACAAGGACAGCCTTTTGTCTGACAATGAATGTCAAATAAAAAATCCAAAAGAAATATAAAGATATAGAGACTTATAGGACTATTTTTGCGGCTGAAAGCGAAAATGTATTGAAATATACCGTATATTCATCTAAAATAGAACTAAGAATGGAGGTGCCTATATGTTTAAATATAACCCATATAGACCAGGAGCAGGTCTGAAACCAATGTACATTGCCGGTAGAGATGAAGATATTGAAAATGTTGAGCAGATTTTTGAAGCACTGACAATGAATGTTCCTGTTCAGTCGATTATTTACAGCGGATTACGCAGTGTTGGAAAAACGGTACTGATAAATAGATTGGAAGAGATTGCCAGTGAAAAGGAGATATTTTGTAAGCATATAGAGGTAGAAGAGAGAAATGACTTTATCTCTCAGTTGGCGGAATGTTCACAGGCATTTTTACGAACAGTAAGTGCAAAGGAAAAGTTTAAACATCTTGTAAAAAAGCCATTAGAAGCAATAAAGTCTTTGGTTATTTCCTTTAATCCGAACGATACTACATTCTCTTTATCCGTTCAGGATCGTGAATTATATATATCAAATAACCTGACACAAAGTTTGACAGATGTTTTCACTACAATGGGTGAAACAGCATTAAAAGCAGAAACTCCAATTTGCTTTTTTATTGATGAAATCCAGTATATGAAGCAAGAACAGTTGGGAGCGTTGATAGCAGCACTGCACAGAACAAATCAGCTGGGATATCCTATTATGATTATTGGGGCAGGACTTCCTAAGATATATAAAATGCTTTCTGATGAAAAATCATATTCTGAAAGATTGTTTATGTACAAACAGATTGGTTCATTAACATCAGCTCAGTCCAAAAAGGCAATAGAGGAGCCCGCAAAAAAGTTCCATGTAGAATATACAAGTGAGGCAATAGAAACAATTTCTGGTATCACAAAAGGATATCCATTTTTTATTCAGCAATTATGTAAAATAGTTTATCAAAATACGGATAAAGTTTTGATTGAAAAGGCGGATGTAGAAAGCTGTATAGAGGAATTCCTGACAACATTAGATGAAGGATTCTTTAAATCCAGATACGAAAGATGTGCAGAGAGCGATAAAAAATTTATTTTTGCAATGGTAAAATGTGGAGAGTTACCTTGTACAATTTCGAATGTTGCACATAATCTTGGTAAAAATGTGAATTCTATTTCTACAACAAGAGCGCAATTGATTAGCAAAGGAATCATATATCCGGTTAAGTATAAAGAACTTGATTTTACAGTACCGGAATTTTCCGGATATATTCAAAGACTTGAGGAATATAAGCAATGGGATAGTCAGAGATAGAGAGAAAAGGTAAGTTTGAAATAGAACTTATCTTTTTTACGTTAAAACAACCCCCATGAACCAATAAGAAATATTCACATATATCCAGAAGAAAAAGATTGACAATTCCAACCACACATTCCATAATGACGTTAGTGGTTTGACGAAACTAACAACGGAATAGGAGAATTAACATGAAGAAAAAAAGCTCATACCGATGGCTGATATGGATCGTTCTGGCAGCGGTTTTGATCGGGGTAGCACTTATGCATATCCTGCCCCCATACATCGACCGATGGAAATCCACCAGAGATTATGACAAACTTGCCGAAGAGTATGTAAATGATGAGTCCGCACCAGATGATGGAAAACAGAAGAAAAAAGACTGGTGGGCTACAGATGTAAAAGTAGAGTTTGACAAACTGAAAGCCGAGAATCCAGAGGTTATCGGATGGATAAAGTTTGATAATCAGGACGAACTTGGCATTAATTATCCAATTCTGTATTCAGGTGATAATGAGAAATATCTGAGAACCGACTTGCATGGCAACAGCCACATCGCAGGGTGTATCTTTTTGGAAAGTCTTAACAAATCTGATTTTTCGGATTATTACAACATCATCTACGGTCACAATATGAATGACGGAAGCATGTTCGGAAGTCTCAAAAAATATAAGGATGATGGTTTCTGGAAAGAGAATCAATATTTCACTGTATATTCCGAGACAACCGCCTATCGTTATCGAATCTTCTCCTATGAGGATGCAGTCAATGGCGGTGATGTGTACAAAGTAGGATATCAGCCGGGCGAAGAGTATCAGAAATTTATCGACCAGATGATAAAAGATTCCGATGTTGATACAGGAGTAAAGCCGCAGAGCAGTAATAAAATACTGACGCTTTCTACGTGCACCGAAAATAATTATAACAAACGTTTTGCAGTTCATGCGGTCTGTGTCGATGCGCAGACTACCGACAGTGAGAAACTGAAAACGGACGAAAACAAAGAATAAAAACAGGAAATAGTTATGGAGAGTTAGTAGTTATGAGCGTGGAGACTTATGCATTATTTCATATGGACTCGCATAAAATAAAAATGGTATATGCTCCTTGACAAATTTGTTTGGAAAGGCTATGATATACCCAGTGATCGCACTATGGAAACTTGAGAAGCCCATAGTCCGGAAGGCTCCTGCGGGAGCCTTTCGTTATTTATACAGATAATTTGTATAAAGATGAAAGGTGGTGGGGAAATTGGATAAAAAGCAATTTTTAACATATGATGAACAGATTACTTTTCTGGAAGAAAAGAAAGGTTTGATAATTTCAGATAAAGAATATGCCAGAAAGATATTGCTTAAAATCGGATATTTTCCACTGATTAATGGTTATAAAGAAGTCTTTAAAGAGTCGAACAATGATCAGTTCCAAAGAGGAACAACGTTTGAAGATATTTATGAACTGTATAGCTTTGACAATGATTTAAGAAATATTTTCCTTAAATACATTTTAGTAGCAGAAAGAAATATAAAATCATCATTATCATATCATTTTTGCAAAGAATATGGGGATTTGCAGTCAGACTATCTTGATGTGAACAATTATGACTATACAGGCAAGAAGAAAAGTGTCATAAATAAAATGGTAAAGATTATGTCCGGACAGCTACGATATGACAGTGATTACGTTTATATTCGGCATTATATGACAGTATATCAATATGTTCCTTTATGGGTTCTGATGAATGTTCTTACAATCGGGCAGTTATCAAAAATATATGCCAGTCAGAAAGGACGTATACAGATTAAAGTTTGTCAGGACTTTGGACCTTTGAAAATAAATGAACTGGGAAAAATGTTAGCAGTTATGACAAAGTTCAGAAATGTTTGTGCGCATAATGACCGGCTGTTTGATTTTCGGACGAAAGATGCGCTGTTGGACAGGAATATTTATGAACGGTTACAGATTACAAAAGAAAAAGGGCGTTATAAATATGGCAAGAATGATCTTTATGCACAGGTTATTATTTTGAAGTTGTTTTTGTCAGATGAAGATTTTCGTATATTTTTTCATGATTTAAAAAGATGTTTCAAAAAGCATCCGATACATAAAGAGATACTTGAGAAAATGGGATTCCCAGAGAACTGGAAACGGATTGGGAGAATTAAGAAATATACAAAATCAGAAATATAGCGAATGAAAAGGTAAGTTTGAAACAGAACTTATCTTTTTTTTTCGTTAAAACAATCCCTCATGAACCAACAAGAAATATTCACATATATCCCAAAGAAAAAGATTGACATTCCTGTTCGCATATTCCATAATGACGTTAGCAGTTTGATAAAACTAACAATAGAACGATAGGATTAACATAAAGAAAAAAGCACATATCCAAGAACCAATCTGCATGGTTATCGCCCAGATGATAAAAAATGTGAATACGATAGGAGAAAAAATGGATACAAGTATTGAAAAACAGAATCTTCCACATTCAAAATTAGAAAAAGAAGAGGATATTTTGGAAAAAATTTGTCTCTGTAAGCAAAATGGAATTGAGATGAAAATAGAGAAAATCTGTCATTCCCTGGAAATCGAAAAAAGAAGCTTGATGCCTTATTTGAAAAGCTTACAAAAGCATGGCTATATTGAAACTATAATACCGGAACAAGAGATTCAATTGACAGATTATGGCTTGGCAGTGGGAAATAATTACATTTACCGCCATAATTCCATCAGCCAGATGCTGCAATTTATTGGAGTTAATGAAAAAATTGCAGATCAGGATGCGTGCAGAATAGAACACATTGTAACAGATGAGTCGGCGAGGGCAATGTGTCAGTTTATCAATTTCGAAAATATGTATTATGAAAGACGAATCAGGAATTCAGAACTTACAGATCGTTATGAAAAAGGAAGGTATACCTTTACGATGCAGATGTATAGTCTTGAACAGCAATGTCCAAGACGACTGAAACCGGAGTATACCTGCTATTCCAGAGATATCTTTCTTGAAATTACGGAAAAAGGATGCTTTGAGCTGCAAAAAACAGAAGAATTGAAGCGAAAGAGATTGTGGTATAAGGATTATGATAAAAAGTGGAAAATAGCGGAGCGGGGAGAATATGGAGAAAAAATTCCGGCTAATATTTTTGAATTCATTGTAAAACCGAATGACAGGATAATAGAAGGAAATCTTCTCATAGCATTTATGAATGAAAAAAAGAACGAACCGGAGGTATGGGAATGTGCGCAGCTGGAAGTAGAGATTTGGTAAGAGGAACAGAACATGGGTAAGAATGAGACAATGGGATTTGAGCATTTGACAATATTACAGATTCAATACCTGACAGAGCTGGAACAGATGGCAAAGGGAAGAGGAACAATCGGTGCGATTGCTGAAAAATGTGGCGTCAAGCATCCAACGGTAAGTAGATTCTTTAAAAGCTGCATTGAAAAAGAATATCTGACACAAAGTCTTGATTTTACAGAAAAGGGTCAAATGATGTTGCAAAGGCATCAGAAGGTAGTAAGAGATGTGCGGGGATATCTCGAAAGAAGCGGGATTACGGAAGGAATCGATGATGTTCTGAAAGGAATGGTTGAGAATATTGATTATATCAGACTGGAAGAATTGGCTAGGAGCCATATGCGCGTTAATAAGGGAATTCAGATGAAAAAAGAAGAGGATGGAATTGGCGAGATTGAGGAACTGATAGAATACGGAAATCATATGGTGGCAATTTCCATTATGCAGACTGACGGCAGCGGTCGTTCAATGGCAGAGCATGGATTCGAGCATCTTGGCATAGTAAAACGCAATAAGAGAGGATGCTATCTTGAATTAACAATCAAAGAAATGCATGAGATTTCACGTATTAACGGAAGAAAAATGACAGGGCATCTTACCGGTCTGAAATATTTACAGGGAGATGTATATAAAATTGCAGGAATAAAAAACGGAAAGGTAAGAATTCCAATCAGTGCATTCCGCTTCCAGAAATTTGATCATGGAATGTTACAGGGAAATTTGATGATAACGGTATCCTGTTCAGTAGGAGAAGCGCACATGCCGGAAAGTACGGCAAGACTGATTTTTAAATTATAGGATTTGAAATATGAGAAAAATGGATGTGAACGAAAAAGGTTCCATCCATTTTTTTAGTTATATATACTCGTTTATAAATGTAAAAAACAGAAAAAATTAATGAGAAAATTTTTCAATAACGCTGAAAAGTGTAGGTTTAAGAGCAAAACCGAAATACACATTTTCGTACTCTCGGGTACGAAAGAAAGACATAAATATTGACAATAGAAAAAGAAATACTATATATTTTTAGCGGAACTGATTTAACTAACTGCGGATGGTGAAGACTAACTAAAGGTAGACAAGATAACCTGATACAGGAAATGAGTTTATGCAAAGAAAAGGAGAAAAGCCTGAAGCTGAAATGGCAGAAAGCGTAGAGTAAGATGGACAAAGTAGAAAAGAAACGGCAGAAAGAACAGTATGTCGTAGAAGAGATGATCCGGCTGTATTGCCGAAAAAACCATCCGAAAGAAAAAAGACAGGAAGGGCAGATATGTCCTGAATGTCAAAGACTTTCGGATTATGCAAAACAAAGAAGTCAAAAGTGTCCATTTATGGAAGAAAAGACGTTCTGTGCGAACTGTAAGGTGCATTGTTATAAGCCGCAGATGAGAGAGCAGATCAGGCAGGTCATGCGGTTTTCAGGACCAAGGATGCTGTTGTATCATCCGGTCCTCGCAGTATGGCATTTGATATGCAGCAAAAAAGAATCAAAAAAAGAAACAAAAGGGTAAGAATCTTATGATTAAAACAAGACTGGTGGGTTTATTGTCCCACGCAAAAAAATATATCGTGTATACGATTTTATGGCAGTGGGCAGCCCTCCTGTCGCAGGTAGTGGCGGTTTTTACTATTGCCAATTTACTGGAACGGGTAGTGTATCGTGCTGTGACCATTCCGGTGATTGAACAGACGATACTGATTTTAGTTGTGGTTGTGATTATCCGGTTCGTATGCGAACGGATGGGAGCAAGGTCTTCCTATCTGGCGTGTGTGGATGTAAAGCGGATTCTGCGAGAAAAGATTTATGAGAAAATGTTGAAACTGGGAGCTTCCTACAGTGAACAGGTATCCTCTTCGGAGGTGGTACAGGTGTCAACCGAAGGTGTGGAGCAGTTGGAGACATACTTTGGAAAATATCTTCCACAGTTATTCTACAGCCTGATCGCACCGCTGACATTATTTATCATTCTTTGCAGAGTGAGCCTGAAAGCGAGTGTCATCCTGCTGATCTGTGTACCGCTGATCCCGATTTCTATCGTGGTGGTACAGAAGATTGCAAAGAAATTACTGAGTAATTATTGGAGTATTTATACCGGACTGGGGGATTCGTTCCTTGAAAATTTACAGGGACTTACCACGCTGAAGATTTATCAGGCAGACCAACAGAAAGCAGACGAGATGGATGTGGAATCCCAGAACTTCCGCAGGATTACGATGAAGGTGCTGACCATGCAGCTCAATTCAACCAGCGTGATGGATATTGTGGCGTATGGTGGAGCTGCGATCGGTATGGCAGCCTCTGTATCCGAATTCTTAAAAGGAAATATCAGTGTAGCAGGAGCATTATGTATTGTTCTGCTTGCCAGCGAGTTTTTCCTGCCGCTTAGGCTGCTTGGTTCATTCTTCCATATCGCAATGAATGGTATGGCAGCAAGTGATAAGATTTTCAAGATTTTAGATTTACCGGAGCCACAGGCCGGAGAAAAAACACTGCCGGAGGTCGCGTTAGATGTCACATTAAAAGATGTGCATTTTTCTTATGAGAAGGACAGAGAGATTTTAAAAGGAATAAGCTTAAAGCTCCCGGCAGGAAGCTTTGTATCACTGGTAGGCGAATCCGGATGTGGTAAGAGTACGATTGCCGGAATCCTTGCAGCAAAGAACCGGGAATATAACGGAGAGATCACCATCGGTGGTGTACCGCTTAATGAAGTGAATGAAACAAATCTGATGCAGAGAGTTGTTCTGGTGCGCCATAACAGCTATCTGTTCAAGGGCACAGTAGAGGAAAATCTGAAGATGGCAAAACCGGACGCAACGAAAGAAGAGATGGAAGCAGTTCTTCAGAAAGTGAATCTCTTAGGATTTTTACAGACACAGGATGGCTTACAGACAAAGCTTCAGGAAAAAGCAAGCAACCTGTCCGGCGGACAGTGTCAGAGACTGGTGATTGCCAGAGCATTGCTTCGGACAGACAGTGCGGTTT
>OLGY01000776.1_pt1 | contig 19823 bp, 20 predicted proteins | sample 1605951 | NCBI WGS metagenome assembly OLGY01 (sample SAMN03283280) | human gut metagenome | biome: human-associated habitat; material: feces | host: Homo sapiens | place: Peru | collected 2012
GGCGTTTGTTAATGTCCCTTCCAGACTAGAATCACAGAAGGAGGATAAAAATCAAACAAATGAAATTACTTTAGATGCTAGAGAAAATATAGGTATATTTACTCAGATAAAGGAAAATATAGACGAAGATTGGAATATGACATTAGATTCGATAGAGGATGAATTGATAGAAGCCGGGGTTATGGCAACTTTTGCTCGACCTATGGCGGCATATTTATATTCTGCTTACCTAATAGGAAGCGATTTATTATTAACTGGTCCTAATGCTGAGGCAATTGCACAAGCATTCTCATGTGCTGTGACAGGAAAATTAGCTCAGAAATTACAATATAAGAATGCTCCTAATTTAGAATATTACAAAAATGAGATACATAAAGGCACAATAGTAATAATAGAAGAGCCATTTAATGCAGGATGGGTTTCACAAATTCCTAACTTTGTAGCAAATACAGAGGCATTTTGTATAGGTGTTCATCCGTTTATTGAAGATTTGCAAATTGAACCAAGAAGTTATTTCAATTATATGTTACCGGTGTTTACAGATAGTGTAGTAGATAGAGCTCCGGCAAAATCTTACATGTGTTCATTGAAGGCAGATAATTATGTTGAGTATGAATATGCTTTAGATAAAAAAGATAACTCAAAAGCACTATCCATATTGCATGCTCCAGCAATCGCTAAAAAACGATTGGAGTTAATAGTGGGTAATATGCATTTAATGTTGGGTGATTCGAATACTGATTATGACGTTATGTTTGCTTTATTACCTTATGCATACTCGACTATGCAAACGCAGTTATTGAATGAAATGATAAAAGACAGCAATAAGAAAAAGATTACTATTTCAAATACGATGCTGAAGTATTTGACAGAGATTTACGGAGAATTTGATGAATAAATACGATAATCTAATGACCAAAATAGGTACGGAATTTAATATAAAAAAAGGAAAAACAGAGAGTATCAATGATTATAAAGTACGTTTAATATATTCTGTTTTGGGTAGGATGGCAGTATCATCACTTTTAGATGACTACGACAATGATATGCCTTCGATTGTGCATATGAAAAATCGTGTTTCTACTGTTTTTGATAGCTATTATAAAATGTATCCAGAACTAAGTGCTTTATTGCCGGAAGATGCTGAAAAAATAGCGAATGAAATATATGATATTTATTCTCATACAGGTGTTTTTTATCATATTCCAAATCGTATTGTTTTATCAAAGAAATCAGATGAGTATATTAATGGTGTGGTACTGACAAGAGGATATGAGTTAGGATTAAAACAGGCAGTAAGTGGACTAGGAACGTATATCATATCAGAAAATAGATCGCATTCAGAAGAAAATATTTTTTATCTTGATATAACATATTTACGCGATAGGTGGCAATCGTGGATAGAAGATGCTAAATGGAATGATTTTAAAGTTGAAGGAGATATAGAATATCTTAGAATGGACCCACCATTCACTCATGGGTACTGGGTGAATAAGCCTAATGCTGAAGGTGAGATTTCGATACTCCGAACTGGACTTAAAGGCAATGAACTATATTATTTATATAAAATAGATAAAGACAAGAAAATACAGGCAAGTCAATTGCCGAATTGGATTGTAGATGATTATCAATATAGGTCTTTAGCAAATGCGTGTTTGTACAATGCAGGTGTTCTTTCACCAATTACCTATCGAGTTGATGGGGATATAGTTAATTTTAAATTTGGATATTTGCCACCACCTGCAGAGCTTTATCTATGGAAATTGTATAGTTGGCCAACCTCGGTATTGGATCTTCCTAAAGATTTCAATAGAGTTTCAACTAAGTGTATATTTGAAAGCATTGCAGAACTTATGAAGAAACAAGGTTATGCATTTGTAGAGGAGAATTGATTATGCCAAATGGAGCAAATTCGGTGCATAAGGAATTACGCACGGAACTAGAAAATTATATAAAGTCGCAGTACTTTGCAAAGACACCAATATTACTGTCGGCAGTAAGCAATCAGTTGGATAATGAAGGCGTTTTATATCAAAAACCATATATTGAATCTTCTCCAGCATACAAGGTTAAATTTAACGGTATTCAGTCTGCTAATATACCAGATTGGATGAAGGATTATTTTTTGAGCTTGAGCAATGCTGGAGTGGGTGTATATCCGTCTCCTTTTGTGCATCAGATAAATGCATTAGAAGCTGCCAGTGTGGGAAAGGATTTATTCGTTGCGACTGGAACTGGTTCTGGTAAAACAGAGTGTTTTATGTGGCCTTTATTAGCAAAGCTTGCCGATGAAGCTCGGAATTCTAAAGAGACATGGCAGATGAGGGGGATTAGAACTATTATAATGTACCCTATGAATGCGCTCGTATCTGATCAAGTAAGCAGACTAAGAAGATTGATAGGTGATTCTGAAAATAAATTTGTCAATATTTATAGGGAAACATGTGGAAATAATGTAAGACGTCCACAATTTGGAATGTACACAGGACGAACACCATATCCAGGCCCAGAGCCTAATAAAAATCAGGATAGGCGATTGGAGAAAACTCTCGAGAGAATGTCATTTCCTGTTTCAGAAAGTGAACAACACTTTTTTGAACAACTTATGAAAGAAGGAAAGACTCCAGCCAAAGCTGATATGAAATCATTCTTAGAAGGTTTACATGAAAGTAGGCATATTCCCAACGATGAAGATGCAGAGCTTATTACAAGATTTGAGATGCAACAATTCTGTCCGGATATACTAATAACTAATTATTCCATGTTAGAATATATGCTTTTGAGACCTCGTGAAGCTAAAATGTGGAATGATACAAAGGATTGGCTAGAGAGTGATCCCAAAAACAAGTTGCTATTTGTTATTGATGAAGCTCATATGTACAGGGGATCGTCAGGTGGAGAAGTTGCGTTGCTTATTCGTAGATTATTCCATAAATTAGGAATAACGAGAGATCAAGTTCAATTTATTCTTACAACTGCGAGTATGCCAGATGCGTCTGAAGAAGACAAAAAAGCAGTGATGAAATTTGCAACAGAATTGACTGCCGCAGACACTTGTATTGATTTTTGTTATTTGACAGGTGAAAGAGAAGATATAAAAGGATGTCAAAAGTATGATATATCTTTTGGAAAATTTGAAAGCTCAAATGTACAAAAAATTGAAGGAAATGAAGAAGAACGTTTACAAGAATTAAATAAATTTTGGAACGGTATAGACGGGGCGCCGGAAAAGTTTGCAAATTTGGATGATGTATATTTTTGGATGTATGAACATTTAATTGAGTATGCCCCGTTTTCTACATTGATTAGTACATGCAAAGGTGCAGCGATATCACTAAATGAATTAGCACAGACAATTTTTCCTAATCAGGATAAAGAGAAGGCATTGCAAGCGGTTGGTGTTTTATTAGCGATTGCTCCACAGGCAAAAAATGATAAAGGTACTGTACTGTTTCCAGCAAGAATGCATATGTTGTTTAAAGGTATAAAAGGTATATATGCATGTGCGAACCCTAATTGTACACATTCACATCATGATGATACTTTATCATTAGGCGCGATTTTTTTATCGGATGGAAAATTAACATGTCCACATTGTCAGAGTGTTGTTTATGAATTATATAATGATAGAAGATGTGGCGCCTTATTTTATAAAGGGTATATTTTGGAAGATGATACAGATTTTAAAGGTAATGCATATTTATGGCATTATTCTGGACAAATGATGGATAGAAGAATGAAGGAAGTTCATTTATATATTCCAACAGATGACTATCAACTTCCTGCTAAACAAGGAAAGAATGCAATTAAACCATGTTATCTAGATATAAAAAGTGGATTTATTAATTTTAAGGATGATTCCCAAGCTGGTAATCCGGGAGTAAGAAAGCTTTATTACTGTAATTATTCCGCAAAAGGAAAACCACAGATTGTGACTTTTACAACGTGTCCACATTGCAGACATCAGCTTTCGTCTGCGCAACTTACTTCATTTAATACAAAAGGAAATCAGTCATTCTTTAATTTGATACAAGCTCAATTTCAAAACCAACCAGCAGTACCAGGAAAAGAAAATGATCCTGACAGATTGCCAAATGAGGGAAGAAAGGTGTTGCTTTTTTCGGATAGTAGACAGCGAGCTGCAAAATTGGCGCGAGATATGTCTGACTCTTCAGATATCATGGCTGCAAGACAATTGTTTGTATTGGCAATAAATCTGATGGAGAAATCAGTGGTTGAACAATCAATGAATTCACTCTATGATTATTTTTGTTTGGTGGCAGGACAGCAGCATTTGCAAATCTTTCATGAGCCGGAAAGAGAAAAGTTTGCTGAAGATTGTAAGACCGCAATCAGTAATTATCAGAGATGTATCAAGCGCAGAAGAGATTATACTCCAAGATTTACAATTGCAAATGCACCAACACAAATGCAAAATTACTTACTCAGATTATTTGCAGGTGGCTATAATACATTATATGATTCCGCATTATGCTGGATTGAACCGACAGAACAAGCTTTGTTTGATGCACTTGATGCGTTAGAGGAAGCTGGGATAAAGATAGATGAGGATGAATTCGTAGAAGTTTTTAATGCATGGATGATTTCAACGTGTGATACAGCAACAGTGCTGGGGCATACAATTTCGGATAATATCCGATTAAATGTAAGACCTAATTATGGTGGCTATGGTCTGGACAAAGAGTGGAAGTTTTCAAAAAATATCATGGACATTATGAAATGGGAAGACGATTCGAAGGAAATGACTACTTGGAAGGGAGTGCTTAAAGAAGCTTTTTTGGATTCAGCGCAACCAGATAATGGGAAATTATATGTTGATTTGTCTAGGGTTAAACCAAGATTCAATAGTGATAAAGAATGGTACCGATGTGAACAGTGCTCGGAAATATCTCCATATATGATAAAAAAACGATGTCCAAGCTGTGGATCAACACATATGCATGCTATTTCTAGGGCCGAATATCGTGCATTGGATTTTTGGAGAAAACCAGCACTTGATGCATTGGACGGAAAATCAATTCACGTTATCGATACTGAGGAACATACTGCCCAGCTTTCCCATAAAGATCAACGTGATGATTTGTGGAGCAAAACAGAGCAATACGAACTTCGTTTTCAAGATTTAATACAGGAGGATGAGACGCCGGTAGATATTTTAAGTAGCACAACAACCATGGAGGTTGGTATTGATATAGGCTCGTTAGTTGCTGTTGGCCTCCGTAATATTCCTCCAATGCGTGAAAATTACCAACAGAGAGCAGGTCGTGCAGGTAGACGAGGAGCGAGCCTTTCTACAATAGTAACTTTCTGTGAAGATGGACCACACGATATGTTATATTTTAATAATCCAGTTCCAATGTTTAGAGGTGATCCTAGAAGACCATGGATAGATATTGAAAGTTCAAAGTTGATGCAAAGACATATCGCAATGGTTGTATTTCAAGAATATTTACAAGGAATAGGAGCTAGCTTAGATACTATTCCTACGGTAGAATTTTTGGATAAGTATTTAGATGAATTCATATTATTTTCAAAAAAATATCGAGTAAAGAAAGATGATCTTTTGCTTCCGACAATGGTTGATTTTGACTATTTGGAATTTGCTAATTCGTTAGAAAGTGATTTGTCGTTATTGAAGCAAAAACGTGATGATCATCCGGAACTATTTGGAGCTCAGGAAAATGAAACAAATGTGGAAGTTAAATCTTTACTGGATGCTTTATATGAAGAAGGTGTTATTCCTACATATTCATTTCCGAAGAATGTTGTTAGTACATATATAACCGATAACTATGGAAGAACAAAATACGAGGTTGAGAGAGGTCTAGATGTCGCCATAGGTGAGTATGCTCCAGGAAGAGCAATTGTTGTAGATAAACAAACATATCAAATAGGTGGATTGTTTTATCCTGGAAGCGAAAAGAAACAAGGGAAAGCACTATCTCCGGCTAAGTCCTATATGGATGATAGAAATTATATGAAGTCTGTACTTACATGCTCTGAATGTGGATGGTTTGGACTTGAAGAAGAACACGTGAGAAAATGTCCATTTTGTGGCAATGATAAATTAGAATTAGCAAGAAATATGCTACGTCCTTGGGGATTTGCTCCAAAAAATGCAAGATCTATTCCAGATGTTCAAATATCAGAGGAATATACAGCTGTGCAACAACCGTTATATTCTACATTACCAGAAGCGGATGAAATATTTAATGTAAAAGGTACAAAGAATATTAGAATGGCATCGAGAAAGAACCAAAGAATCATTATGATGAACAAAGGCGTAGAAAATAGAGGCTTTATTATCTGCAGAGATTGCGGAGCAGCTATGCCAGGTGACGATCCTCATGTGCTTGATGATATTCAGAGACCGTATATTACAAAATTTGCGAGAGGTAAATGCAGGCATAGCGATTGGGAAAATGTGAATCTTGGATATGATTTTGTTACAGACATGCTTGTTTTAGAATTTGATATTGATAGCAGTAGAATAGATGCAAGAAGAAATGACAATCCATGGTTACCAAGAGCTGCACAATCGCTTGCAGAGGCGCTGAGACTTGCGGCAAGTAAATACTTGGATGTTGAGTTTTCGGAACTTGTAACAGGATATAGACTTAGAAGTAATCCGGCGGGTACATATGTAGATGTATATTTGTATGATAGCTTGTCTAGTGGTGCGGGATATGCTGTTAATGTAGCAAACGAGATAAATATATTATTAAAGCTGACTCGTGAAATACTTACAGAATGTTCATGTAGTAATGCATGCCATGATTGCCTTAAGCATTACAGAAATCAGTATGTACATGGAATGTTGGATCGATTTGCTGCTTTAGAGTTATTGGATTGGGGTGAATACGGAAAAGTTACTAGTGATATTAATCTGGAATTACAAAAAAAGTATCTCTATCCATTAAAAGATATTTTAAATTTATCAGGGTGTAAGACTAGGCTTGATGATACTGATATATGGGTAGAAAATAGTAAGCATAAAAAGCAGGTGGTTGTATATCCTGCTATGTTAGTAGAACCAAGAGATAAAGAAAAAATATATGTTAGCGATGCATATATTAAATACGCTAAACCATATGCAGTACAAAAAATATTAGATGAAATCTGATAAAGCGTGAAGGAAAGGAGGCTCTGCGAATGGTATATGAATACATAATCAAAAATTATCAAGAAGCAGAGCCTATCTTTCTTTCTGATATGAAGATTGATGGAATGTCCATTGCAGCAATTAGTGAGGAAATGAATATATTATGCGAAAAAAATCGTATAGAAAAATATGAAGAAGGCATATATTATATTCCTAAAAAGTCCAGGTTAAAATCCGTTTCATCTATTATTACGGTATTATCATGCACTGAGACTGGATGATATTCTTTTATAGAGATACAATGTAAGATTAACTGAAAATGATATAGTAAACACGATAAATGCCTTTTGGTCGCTCTCTATGGATTGTACGCTGAAGGGTATTTTTTAGATTGATATTCGGCGTTTTCGCGTTTATAATAATATCATGAGTTTATTGTCACTTAGGAAGCTTATGGAGAATAATTATATGGAATATATGACGATCAAAGGAGCAGCAGAAAAATGGGGACTTTCGGTTAGAAGAACCCAGACAATATGTAATGAAGGAATGGTAGACGGTGTGGTGAAATTTGGTAAAGCCTGGGCGATTCCGAAAGAGGCTAAAAGGCCGGTTGACAAGAGAGTGAAGTCGGGAAAATATAAAAAAACTTAAACGCATAAATTATTTTCTAATATTTTGTTACTATTAAACTTCCGATAATTTTTGATTATGGGAAGTATGCATTTTACGGGTACAGCGGTCGTCATTCTGTTTTAGAACGGCCGTTTTCCGAAGTCAACGGCCGTCCATTATTTGTTTGTTGTGTAGAGGCATCAAAGTGACGCCTCTGATTGATTGTTTTCACCTTTTGCTTTAGGGATTATCAGAGGATAAATTCCTGTTGTCATATATTGATAATACCCAACAGGTGACAACCTCGCTAAGTCCCATTGATAACGTTCTGTATTATAGTATTCTGTCCAATCCCTAACTGCGTTTAATATCTCCTCATAGCTGTAGCACACTGATAGATCTAATTCATCTTTCATATGACCAAAGAATGATTCCTGAGGCGCATTGTCCCAACAGTTTGCTCTACATGACATAGACTGTCTCAGTTCATTATCCTTTAACAATTGGATAAATTTAATGCTGGTATAGTTGGAACCCTAATCACTATGTATTAATGTTTCTGTGCTTAAATCAGTTCCATGATTGAGGGGCAGGGGGAGTTGAATAGGCGAAGACTATATTTTACGGTTAAAAATCACTTGCCAACTTTGGGTAGGTGACTTGATTGGAAAATGTGTGGTAGGATTAAATAAGAGAAAGTGTGCGTGAAACTTTTGAGTGTTACATGAGTAACATAGAGAAACAAGAGAATAACTATATGGAAGAACGGAGGAAAGGGTATGCTGGTTTTTACAAGTAAGATTCCGGAAAAAAGTGAAATGACAAATGAGGATTTTATACAATTATGCACTAAATGGGTATATGGAAGTCCACATTATCATAAACTCATGATGAAGTACAGTATCGAAAAAGAAAATTATGAAATCAATAAAGAGAATATTACCTGTCAATTCACACATTATGAGGATCAGAATGCTGGTGTTGTAGCATTCAGGCTCAGAAATGAAGATGGTGAAAGAAGATGGACTTTAGATATTCTTTTTATCACACAGCAGGGTGAGAAATTTATAAGTATTTGTTCATTTCATACACTGGTTAAAAATGAGGCAAAAAAAGTATAGATATAATTAGACAAAGTAACATACTTGATAATGTTGAAGTATTAGAAGAAGAACTTGATAATGTAATGTTTGCTCGAAAACCTACAAGAATATATAAAGATTCAAAAGTGCTTGGTAAGGTACCAAATAAAGTTATTGTAGAGTTTACTAAAAATCATAGCTATTTTACAAAAAATCCGTTAAAAAGCATTGATGACAAGTTTATATTGGATACAAAAAGAGCGAAAGAAACCTTTATAAAACTCATTAATGACGATTTCCTGAAATCTGAATTAACAAATTATGAATATGAGTCACTGGCTAAAAATATGGCTAATTAATAATCAGAAAAGGAATTGCTAGTCATTAAATGGATTTATTATATAGAGAAAGCTCATTGATAAATAGAGTGACTAAACATGATTTTGATGCAGAGGAAAAGGTATGGATGTATTGCTTGGATTCTTAATTAAATTTTTGACATTATCAGTGATAATGATATTTTTAATTGGTTTATTATTCGTTATGCTAATTTCAGTAGTATACATAGCAGGATATGTTTGTGATAGTATATTTGGTAATTTGTTTGTAAGTTTAGGGCATTTTATAAGTGTAAAATATCCGAAAATTAAGAATATTCCAATAGTTGTAAAACTGTGGAGAAAAATACAACCAAAAGAATTATATTTGCGATATGAAACTCCATTATTTACATATTGTTTTTCTTATACAGCAATTTCGTTGTTGGCATTAGTATTGCCGAATGAGAATGGGAGGGGGATTATTGTAGCATCGACTTTATATTTATTGTTTTATTTTGTTGGAATGGCTAGAAAATGTGGAAGAAATGAACAATATTATGAAAAAATATTGGACAATAATATGGAGTTTCTTAAATTATCGTTTTTACCATTAGGTTTTATTATCACAGTGTTGGGATTCTGTTTTACTATTACTGGAATGAAAGTGCAAGAACTTCATCTAGATTTTGCGATAATAGAAAATATATATGCGAGTTTAATGAATTATAACGATGTGACAAATACATTAATGCTCTTTCTGAAATTGATTGTATCTGGGGGGCTTATACTGATTCTGTTTTATGTTATAAGTTTACCTATTCAAGTGGTAGCTTATTTTGTCATTGCAGTTATTTATTATTTCAAAAAAAATAAAGCTGGATACATAGGGCTATTTAAGAAATTTCTTGGAATTGTGACTTATTTTTTTAAAAATATATCATAAGAAAAGTAGTAATGAAAACTGACAGATTATATGCACTAACTTTATATCTGTTTAATCACGGAAAATCGGCTGCATATGAAGTATTCAATATTATGAAGGAGTAAGATGATAATAGACCGTTTTAGGAGGCACATATGAACAATAATAATAAATGGTTACAGGACGCAATATGTTATATAAGAGTTAATTCCGGAATGGTATATAGTTCACAGGTTGTAGAATACTTAATTTCAGAATATAGAGACGTAAAAAATTGAAAGAAGATCAGCTTATTTCTGAGTTAAATAAATACTTAGAAGATCATAACTGTATGCCTTTAAGTATAGATATCTATCAGAGTGCTACAGCTATGAGGAGATATTAAACGCAGTTAGGGATTGTACAGAATACTATAATACAGAACGTTATCAATGGGACTTAGCAAGGTTGTCACCTGTTGAGTATTATCAATATCTGACAACAGGAATTTATCCACTGATCATTCCTAAAGCAAAAGGTGAAAATAATCAATCAGTGGCATCATTTTGCTGCCTCTACACAACAAACAAATATAAAATAGAAATCTGAAAAGGAAAAAGTCATAGTGTCCTTGACAAAGGGTACACTTTATTTGACACCGCAGAGAATGATTTTTTCACAGGCGTTGACTTTTCTACAATGATATCTGTGAATACAGAAGTTGTGAGCATTGTTGAAGCAGCCTTTATGGTACCAATCACTAAGCCGGTGTAGCTTAACTTCCTTTGAAATCGTTGTAGGGTCTTTACAAAGATATCTGGCAATATCCTTAAAAGAACAACCGGTGTTTAAAGATTTCTCGATGTACTTGCGATCTTCAAGAGTAAGATGTTTTTGATTAACTGGAATAAATTTGCTCATAAGGATTCTCCTTCTACTTCTGTCAGAAGGCAACTATGAGCATAGCACTAAAGTGTGAAAGATTAAACTCCACTTGTGCGAGAGATAATTCCACCGCATAAACGGACGGTGGAATTAAATTTTGTAATTTTTACACATAATATTGATTAGTATATAAGCTTGACATGCAAATTATAAAATACTATAATAAAATTACCTATCGGGTAATTTGCGAAAGGAGATGAGGGTTTGGAGCTAGTATACGTTAATGATAAAGTAAAATCAAAGTGTACTAGTGTTAAGGAGGCTAATAAATTATTTTCGGGCGATGCAATGTTGGCTAGAAGTCTATTGGCTAGAATTAATGCTTTAGAAAATGCAGAAACGATAAGAGATATTATAGTTCAACCTGCCTTTCATTTTCACAAACTATTGAATAAAAATGGAAATAATTTGGAGGGGTATTTTGCTATTGATGTAAAAACAAGACGTGAACCTTGGAGAATTATTATAAGACCGTTGGATGAAGAGAAAGAGCCTTATGATCCATGCAATATTGATGAAATAGCTGGCAGAGTGGCAATAGTTAAAATTATGGAGGTGAGCAAACATTATGAGTAACTACATAGAGTACAATGATAAAATTGCATTTCACCCGGGATATTATATCAAAGAGATAATCGATGAGATTGGTCTCACGCAGGAAGACTTTGCTAAAAGACTGGATACGACACCCAAAAACCTGAGCCTGCTTGTCAGGGGTGAACAGAGACTATCGATAGATATTGCTGTGAAGCTTTCAAGAATGCTGGGTTCAGGAGTTAATTATTGGCTTAATCTTCAGAATACATATGATGCCTTGATTGCTGAGTTTAGGTCGGACCAAGAGTTGGAAGTCGAAAGAAGAATTTTTGAGTTCTTTGACTACAAATATTTTAGGGAGAATTATGGACTTCCGGATTTGCCTAGAAAAAAGGATGAACAAATAAGGGTAGTAAGAACATTTTTAAATGTATCGACATTGGCGGTTTTGGCAAAAAAAGATATGGCTGTCAGCTTCAGAAGTTCCGCAGATAATTTGTCTGAGGCTAGTACTGTAAAGGCGAATACAATGGTGCAGATTGCTGTAAATACAACATTAAAGGCGGAACCAATGCAATATAATAAACAAAAGTTCGAGCAAGCCGTTGAATATGCACTGACATTGACTAGGGACCATGACGAGTTCTATCAAAAGATAAAAAAAGCTTTTTGGGATGCCGGAGTTGTTTTTGTAATATTGCCTAATATACCGGGTTCCAAGACTAATGGGGCTACGAAAAAGATAGGCGATAAGATTATGCTTATGGTAAATGACAGAAGACTTAATTCGGATACGTTTTGGTTTACACTATTTCATGAAATTGGGCATATAATTAATGGAGATTATGGCATATCTTTTGAACATGAAGCAGGAGATAAAGAGGATGCAGCCAACAAGTTTGCTGAGGATAGTCTGATACCACCGGCAGAGTATAAGTCATTTATTTCAAGGCAGCAATTTGATATAGAGTCAATACAAAGGTTTGCAAATCAAATAGGTCGTGATCCGGGAATTGTTCTTGGAAGACTGCAAAATGATGAGATAGTTAGATTTGATGATTGCACGTTGCAACCATTGAGACATAAATATAAAGTTAAAATAACATATCATGGTTGATTAGTGATATTTCATTTATAAATCGTGAAGTATCAGATGCAGCTTTGATTTGTAATGTTAGTATTCAATAAGTTAGTGTCTCATATACAGTCATAATCCATGAGATAATAATTCATATATTAGCGTGAGTTGTAGTAGTGCGTAGCAATGCGATGGGGGTTAGTCATGGATCAAATTACCAAAGTTCGTCCACATTTAAAACGCGAGAAATGGAAAACAATTATCAGTGAGTGTCGGGCAAGTGGTATGACTGTTAAAGCCTGATACAAAGATCATGGCATCATTGAATAGACATATCACAAAATCTGAAGAAGCTACGATAAGACATGTTGGAGTCTATTTCCGCTGCAAATGTCACAGATATAATCAGTGGATTGAAGATAAAATAGAGAAATGGACAGTGCTTATATTTTATTCTACATATGTAGCTATTATGCGTATATTTATAGGATGTAAAAAAGGAAAAAATATTTTAACATTAATGCCAGGTTAGTGTAAACGGTACAAAGAGGACAATGTAATAATACAATGGCAAAAAAGCATAATAATTTTTTGAAAAAAACTTATAAAATAATAAAGAATAATACTGCACAAATAGCATTAATTTTACCAATAATTATAGCGTTTGGCGGTGTTTTATCAAATGTTTATTCATATTTGATCAAATTGGGATATTACGATTATTTCAGAATTGATTCGCAGCTGCTGGTTTCTTATGGAAAAGATACTCTTTATCAATATTTAGCTAAAGGGGTATTAGGTATGTTGTATTGGGGATATGCAATATTTGTAGCTAGAATGTGGTTGCTCAAAGGAAATTGGGGTTGGAAAATTATATCATTCATTATAGTTCCATTCATTATAAATCTCATATTTATATATTACTATTATAATAGCATTTCTGCGGTGGCGTTGATTGCATGTTTTATAATGATTTTATTTCATTGGTTAATGATATTTGCTATGGGATATTGTATAGTATATCCTTATCATTTGGACATATCAAAGAGAAACATTAAAAATAATAATAAAAAGAACAATAAAAAAACAAAAAGTAACTGGGGGAATAAGGAGTTCTTCTTGCTGGGTATAATGCTTATAGTAATAGGTGTTATTGGGATATTTTACATAGGATATAGTTATGGAAATATGTGTGCATTACAGAAAAATAGATTTGGGATTATTGAGATAGAAGAACAACTATATGTAGTTATTGATGTAAATGGAGATGATGTAATATTACAAAAATGTGAGATAAATGATACTGCTGTTATGATAAATACAAATACATATTTGTGTTTTGAAAACCATTCGGTTATAAATTATACCGAATTTAATCATGTGTATTTAAAAAGATAAAGAAGATATCATTGTGATAAATCCCCTTGCCCCTCCTCATTCTTTGCTGTAGAATGTCATTATAATTTGATATAACTACAGGAAAGGAACCTAACTGACTAAATGAAAAGAATAATAAAAATAACCACACTGCTAATCGCAGTTATTGGTCTGGTATTTTGCAGTAATGAAGCGATTATGGCGGATTCGGATGACAGCAACTTTACGAATTTGATAATATTTGTAAGGTTTGCGGATGAGGATGAATTTATTGACAATGTGTATGAAGGCGAAGCAGTAAGAAACATAATTGATAATTCGTATAACACGGCGGCATATAATGTCGGTGATTATTTTCGATGCGCTTCGGACGGTAAGCTCAGGATGAGAAGCGTATACCTCTTTGATAATGGGGGTTCAATCAAGCTTTCACATCCGAGGGGATATTATGCGGAGTACAGCGATGAGAACAAGATTGGATATGCAGATACTGCGGAGCGGGCGAGGAGGATGTATGAGCTCAAGCTTGAATGGTCGAATGCGGTGAATGCGGCTGTTGTGGCGGGGAATGTAGTGACCAATTATGACGGTTCGGTTAAGTATGGATTTGATGAGCTTGATAAGGATGGAAACGGGACAATAGATGCAATCACGATAATTTATAAGAATACAACACAGAGTAACATTTCGGTAGGCTGGGGTTCTCCGTTGTGGAATTACAAGGACATAGCGGATTATGTGGAAATTAATACAGGAAGCAGAACTATTAAAAGTTATAAATACTTTCAGGTGACTCATTCGTATGCCGGGCAGGATGGAAATTCCAATGGATATTTGTACAGAGATGTGGACGGAAAGCTGACAGTTTCTATTTCAGCAGCGATTCATGAAATGGGACATATTATGGGGCTGCTTGATTTGTATAATTCATCAAATGCATCGCCGGTATACTTTATGTCCGTCATGGCAAAGCATATGTCGCCGGTTCCGCAGTTTATGTCGTTAAAGGAAAAAGAAGCACTCGGATGGGTTGATGATGGCGATGTTAAGACGATAGCTGCTGACGGTGAGTACAGCTTGAGTGCACTGGGAACGACGAAGCTGTCTGATGCGGTAGGATATAAGCTTGATATTCCGGAAAAAGACAAAACGCTTTACTTGGAGTACAGAAATTTTGCTGCGGATGGAAACAAATATGACTGCCAGGATAAGGATTTGTATAAAATTGACGGGAATCAGGTGGATAAAACAAAAATGAAATCCGGTCTGGTATGCTACCTCATCGACACCGGGACGAAGTTTCCGAGCAATATGAATTATTCCGGTTCTAAGTGGAATTATCAGGTGGTTGGAGGAGAACAGGGTACAAAAATGGATGCGGCTTTGGCTGTGGGTGAGGATATAGAAATCTATGGCAAGATAAAAATTGAAGTTACGGATATTAATGATAATGTTCTTACATTTAAGATAAATGGAGATTTTGCGGAGCATGTTCACAGCGGAGGGGAAGCAACCTGCGTGAAACGTGCCGTATGTTCTGAATGTCAGCAGGAATATGGTGATTTGAATCCTGACAATCATAAAAATACAGTAATAAAGGAGTCAAAGGAGCCGACCTGCATTGATAATGGATATACAGGGGATACATATTGTGCTGATTGCAATAAAAAAATAAGTACGGGAAATATAATTGACAAGACGGCGCATCAATTTCAGCATGTGGAGGCCAAAGCGGCTACGGCGGCATCGGAAGGAAATATAGAATATTATATTTGTCAGGTATGTAACAGATTTTTTTTGGATGAGAGCGGAGCAGAAGAGGTTGAAAAGAGCGACACTGTAACGGCAAAGCTTGCGCCCGTGATAACAGATGGAAATAATACGGTTGTCGATGCTGAATCCGGAAAATCGATAAGTTTTCGTTCAAATGCAGCATTATCCGATTTTATAAGAGTGGAGTTGGATGGCAATGTGCTGGTGAAGGATAAGGAATTTACTGTAAAAGAGGGAAGCATAATTGTGACCTTGATGCCTGAAGTTATTGAAAGTCTGGATGCCGGAAAACATACAATCGGAATCGTGTCATCAAGCGGAACGGCATCAGCGGTTTTTTCAGTGACAAAAAATCAGGAATCAACAAGCAGCGAAGAGTCGGGAAGCACACAGGAGCCGACGAGCAGCGAGGAGCCGGGAAGCACACAGGAGCCGACGAGCAGCGAAGAGCCTGGAAGTACACAGGAACCGACAAGCACTATTGAGGGACCAGGCTCAGCTGGACCGTCCGGCAGCGGTCAAGATGTGACAACTGATTCTGAGAAAAATTCAGTTAGCGAGGATGCTACGGGTGGCAATACGGGTTATCTGTCGCCAAATACAGGTGATAACCTGCACGTTAAGGCATGGATGATTATAAGCGGATTACTGGCTGGCGCGTATATGACTTTTAGATTTAAAAAGAAGTAATAAATGCAAATATAGATTAAATAAATATAAACAATGGCTGTATTGAATTGTGCTATCATAGATGATATAGTTATGATAAAAGATATTGGGGGATATCGGAATATGTAACTATTGGATATGAAAATGGGGCAGAAAGTAATTGTGCTGCGCGGTTTTCGGGTATATAATCGAGGGGTAGACGGATGAAGATTCAGTTAACAGCATATCATTAAAATCGGATTGCTTATTCGGAAAACAGTGTGACTTTCCGCAGCTTGACAAGATGTGTGGAATGGTTATTCGAATCAGAAATAATGAAAATGCGGCTGAGTCGAGAAATAAGCTGATTGCAATGCTTGAGGACTTACTTTCAAATCAGGACAGCGAGACTAAAAAGACGAAGCTTGAAGAAAAGTATGCTATGGCGATAACGACGGAATTGGAAGGGAGATTTAACAGTATGTGCAACTTGAGCGAAGTTGTTGAGGAACGTGGAATTAAAAAAGGAATGGCACAGGGAATCGAACAGGGCATAGAGCGAGGTATAGAACAAGGCAAAGAACAGGGAATCAGAGGTCTTGTGGATATATTGAATGAAATGGGAACTTCAAAAGACGTTATTGTTGACAAGATTATGGAGAAGTTTCTTCTGACGGAAGAGCAGGCAAGAAAGTTCGTGGAGTAGGATAGAATCAGGGCTATTACATCCATCGGAATGAGGGAGAAATCAGTTATGAAATACGATTATTTAGTAGTTGGTTCAGGTTTATATGGTTCTGTATTTGCGCACGAGGCAAAGACGCATGGCAAGTCAGTGCTTGTTGTCGACAAGCGTCCTGATATTGCGGGAAATATATACACGGAGAATATAGAGGGAATCAATGTGCACAAGTACGGGGCACATATTTTTCACACAAACAATAAGCGTGTGTGGGATTATATAACGCAGTTTGCTGAGTTCAACCGTTTTACCAACAGCCCGGTTGCAAACTATCACGGCGAGCTGTATTCGCTTCCTTTTAACATGTACACGTTCAACAAAATGTGGGGCGTCGTCACACCGGAGGAGGCGATGGCTAAGATTGAAGAGCAGCGCGGAGAGATAAAGGGAGAGCCGAAGAATCTTGAGGAGCAGGCGATTTCGCTGGTTGGCCGCGATATTTATGAGAAGCTTATCAAGGGCTATACCGAGAAGCAGTGGGGACGCGATTGCAAGGAGCTTCCGGCGTTCATCATCAAGAGACTTCCTGTGCGCCTTACGTTTGACAACAATTATTTTAATGCACTTTATCAGGGTATTCCTATTGGAGGTTACACGAAGCTGATTGCCAATCTGTTAGACGGCATAGAGGTAAGGCTCAACACGGATTATCTTGAGAACAAGGCTGAGCTCGATGCGCTTGCGGACGAGGTGATATATACCGGTCAGATAGATGCCTATTTTGACTATAAGCTTGGTTATCTTGAGTACCGTTCGGTGCGCTTTGAGAACGAGCTTTTCGACAAGCCTAATTTTCAGGGAAACGCAGCGGTTAATTACACGGACAGAGAGACTTCTTGGACAAGAATTATCGAGCACAAGTGGTTCGAGTTCGGCAAGGATGAGAACGGCAATGATCTGCCAAAGACAATCATAAGCCGCGAGTATTCGTCCGAGTGGAAGCCGGGGGATGAGCCGTATTATCCTGTAAATGACGCAAAGAACGGTGAGCTTTACGTTAAATATAAGGAGCTTGCTGCGTCAGAACCGAAGGTGACCTTTGGAGGCAGGCTCGGCGAGTACAAGTATTATGACATGGATGCGGTTATAGCGTCGGCACTTGATATGTGCGATAAAAAGTTGCAAAAATAAAAATGGATTCATATAAAGGTATACCATGCAATCTGCTTACGGTTTTATTGCATGGTATGCCTTTTTTTGAATGATTTGTCTACAAAGTACGAAAAAATCTTGCCTACTCTGGGTAGGTGACAGAGGTGGGGAGGGGGGATAAAATAAATATATTGTTATTGCAATGTATGAATAAATTTTAAATATTAACATAGAATATTATTGAAATTATTACTTATAAGTAATATAATGATGCTACATAAGAGGAGGAGTTACGTGGAACTGCAGCATTTAGACATATGTATGTTACATGATATTTATATGCTTTCACCTGTTCAGAAAGAATTTAAAAAAGCGGTTGATGAGCCTTGGAGAAAAGAAGAACCATGGATGAGATATCAAGATAGGCTTCTTAAAGATTTGGCTGTTTTGGATGAACATAAAAAAGATGCAATAATTTTTGAACAATTTGAATTATTGACGGACACAGAAAAACTGTACAGTATACGTCATCCGAAGACCAAGAAAAATGTAAGGGTTTTATATACAATTACGGACGATTTGAAGGTTATTTTGCTGACCGCATTTTTGGAAAAAAGTGCATCTGATTATGATAGAGCGAAAAAAACTGCTATTAACAGATTAAAATGGCTTGAAAGCTGATGGAATGGAGGAAGTAAAATGGGAATTAACGAGAAAATTGCTAAAGCAAAGAAGACGAAATGGGTTGTAGAAGGAATGTCGGAGGCACATATTAAGACAACGGTTGAGTTGGCTAGGATTTCTGCCAGAATAGAGAAATGCAGATTGGATATGGGCATGACACAGCAGGAATTTGCTGAGTATATGGGAGTATCTCAGGGGATGGTGTCTAAGTGGGAGAGCACCGACTATAACTTTACAATAAAGGCACTTAATGAAATATGTGAAAAGTTAAAACTTACATTAAATGTGGAAATAAACGAGGTTATAAAAGATAATTATGTTGTCGTAAGATGGAATGAAGACAGAGTATTGAATACAAAACATAAAAATAATTGGATAAAGGAATATGATTATGAGGGGGCTATAGCTTGATGGAACTTAATTGCATTGCTGATGGTATACAGCTTGTTGGTACAGCAATAAAAAAATTAAATGTCGATAATAATATCGCGGACATTGCACGCGATGGGAAGAATTCTTTTGGATTAAATATTAATGAGCCGGAATTTAACACAAATGATAGTTATATATTTGCCAATATGGTTATAGATATTGTGATAGAGATAAGTCAGGAGAAGCAATCGTGCAAGATAGAAATGTCGATGGAAGGTGCATTTTTATCCGATAAAGATCAACAATATGAATCATTTAAAAAGACGGTAATAGTGAATGGTGCGGCTGCGCTTATAAGTATTGCGCGCGGTAAAATAGAAGCTGTTTCAGCAAATATATTTAACAGCGGAAAAATAACAATTCCGTTTGTTAATGTATTGGATTATTATAAAAATATGGTGGAAAATAAATGATATATTTGAGGGATAATTTTTAGTTATCCGTCAGTTGTTTTATAGACGGCTGAAATTGAAC
>OLGY01000777.1_pt1 | contig 19812 bp, 17 predicted proteins | sample 1605951 | NCBI WGS metagenome assembly OLGY01 (sample SAMN03283280) | human gut metagenome | biome: human-associated habitat; material: feces | host: Homo sapiens | place: Peru | collected 2012
CTTTAATTGAAGAAAGGTACAAAAGAAACGATTCAATGGCATCCGGCTTTTCAGGCATCAATCCAGATTGAATTTGAAGCAGAAGCCGAAAAACTCACCTTTGAGCCAGAGCATTTATTATCGAAAAAGCCCATGCAGATGGATGAGTTGATTATCAAAGTAGCTGAAAATGAAGTGATTCACAAGAATATCGGCAGGATTTTTAAAAGATACAATGTTATTGAATACAAAAGTCCAGATGACAATTTAACAATTAACGATTTTTACAAAGTGTATGGATATTGCTGTTTTTATCAGTCCGACACCGATAAAGTCTGCGAGATTCCGCCACAAGAATTAACTATTACTTTCATATGCAACCATTTCCCTAGAAAGATGATTCAGCATCTAAAGGACTTTCGAGGATTGGACACTATTCCGATAGATGCCGGAATTTATTATATAACCGGGGATGCTTTTCCAATACAACTTCTCGTAACAAAAGAGTTGAATCCAAAAGAAAATCTTTGGTTGCAGAGTTTACGTAAGAATATGACAAATCCCCAAGAAATTGAAACACTTCTCAGAGAATATGAAATAAAGAAATCATCAAAACTATATCAAGCTGCAATGGATGTAATCACCCGTGCGAACTGGGTTGCAGTAAAGGAGGTTAAAGCTAATATGTGTGAAGCATTAAAAGAATTAATGGCAGAAGAATTTCAAGAACAGGAAGAACTTGTGACCAAACGAGTAACGGAAGAAGTAACGAAACAAGTGACTGAACAAGTAACCGAAGAATTTATCCGAACTTTATTTAAGAGTATTACCGATGCTAACAAACTGGCTGAACTATTGAATTTACCTGTAGAACAAATCAATAAAGTGTTGAATAGGTGATTACTTACAAAAAATTGATATAAGAAATTCGAGCGAATATGGAATCTGAGCAAGAATTCTTATATCAATTTTTTGTAAGGACGTATTGCCATCTAATGAACTAAATAGCAATTTTACGCAGGGCCTATATCGTGAAACACAAAAAGACAAAAAAGTGCCATACATTGGATAAGTATTTGGTCGAAGAAGCTGCAAAATCTTGATATATTGAAGATACAGAAAACTTGGATAAATTCAAATCAGGAGGGACCAGAAATCATGGAGATACAGAAAGTTACAGATGCTTCCTTCAAAAAATACGGACGTATTCTGGAAGGGTATACCATTGACAGAATCTTAAAAGAAATGGAGCATACTCCACTTCCGAAAGAGGTCATTTATGTGCCATCCGTAGAAGAGATGGAAGCACTTCCGGAAGCAGAAGCATTCCAGAATCGCGCTTATGGTGGATTGCCAATTCAGATAGGGTATTGCAACGGCGATAATAACAAGTTAAATGCATTGGAGTATCACCGCTCATCAGAGATTAATATTGCAGTTACAGATATGATTTTACTGCTTGGTGCACAGCAGGATGTGAAGGATGATTTTACATATGATACTTCTCTTGTAGAAGCATTTTATGTTCCGGCTGGAACAGCAATTGAAGTATATGCGACAACATTACATTATGCACCATGTACAGCAGTAGAGGGCGGGTTCCGCTGTGTTGTAGTTCTTCCGGCAGGAACAAATACAGAGCTAACATTCCCTATCGGAGAGAATGGAGAAGATAAGCTGATCACAGCAAAGAATAAATGGCTGATCGCACATGAAGAAGCAGGAATCGAAGGCGCATTTTGTGGATTACAGGGTGAAAATATCACATTGTAAGTGAATAACTTGTTTGAGATTCACAGAGTGTGTGGAAAACCGCCGGCTATTTGTATGGCGAATGAAACCAGAAACGAAAATAATGAGAAAATGTAACAAATATAAAACAAAAAGAAAGGTTGGTATAAAAGATGAGTAATATGCCAGAATTGAAAATCGGAGTTGTAGCAGTAAGTAGAGATTGTTTCCCGGAGAGCTTATCTGTAAACAGAAGAGCAGCACTTATGAATGCGTATAAAGCAAAATATGGGGAGGCTGACATTTACGAATGTCCAATCTGTATCGTAGAGAGTGAAATCCATATGGTACAGGCATTGGAAGACATTAAAGCACAGGGATGTAATGCGTTGGTTGTATATCTTGGAAACTTTGGACCGGAGATTGCAGAGACATTACTTGCGAAGCATTTTGAAGGCCCAAAGATGTTTGTTGCAGCAGCAGAGGAGACAGGAGACAATCTGATTCAGGGAAGAGGAGATGCTTACTGTGGAATGCTTAATGCAAGTTATAATTTGAAATTGAGAAATATCAAAGCATATATTCCGGAGTATCCAATCGGAACAGCAGAAGAGTGTGCTGACATGATCGCTGAATTCCGTCCAATCGCACGTGCGATCATCGGATTAAATGATTTGAAGATCATCAGCTTTGGACCACGTCCACTGAATTTCCTTGCATGTAATGCACCAATCCAGCAGTTATACAATCTTGGTGTTGAGATTGAAGAAAATTCAGAGCTTGATTTGTTTGAGGCATTCAACAAACACGAAGGAGATGAGAGAATCCCTGCAATTGTAAAAGAGATGGAAGAAGAGCTTGGCGAAGGTAATAAAAAACCGGAAGTTCTTCCAAAGCTTGCACAGTATGAATTGACATTGAAAGACTGGATTAAGGAACACAGAGGATATCGTAAATATGTTGCAATCGCAGGAAAATGCTGGCCTGCATTCCAGACACAGTTTGGTTTTGTACCATGTTATGTAAACAGCCGTCTGACAGCACAGGGAATCCCTGTATCCTGCGAGGTTGATATTTACGGAGCATTGAGCGAATTCATCGGAACAGTTGTAAGTCAGGACACAGTTACATTGCTTGATATTAACAACAACGTGCCTGCAGATATGTACAAAGAAGATATTGAAGGCAAATTCCCTTACACACACAAAGATACATTTATGGGATTCCATTGTGGAAATACAGCATCAAGTAAATTATCCTTCTGTGAAATGAGATATCAGCTTATTATGGCAAGAGCATTGCCGGAAGAAGTGACACAGGGAACACTGGAAGGAGATATCGTGCCTGGAGATATTACATTCTATCGTCTGCAGAGTACATCAGACAACAAACTCCGTGCATACATCGCACAGGGTGAAGTACTTCCGGTAGCAAGCCGTTCATTTGGAGCAATCGGTGTGTTTGCAATTCCGGAAATGGGAAGATTTTACCGTCATGTACTGATTGAGAAGAATTTCCCACATCACGGAGCAGTTGCATTTGGTAACTACGGAAAAGCACTATTTGAAGTATTCAAATATATTGGTGTGCCGGTAGAAGAAATCGGATATAACCAGCCGGCAGGAGTGCGCTACCCAACAGAGAATCCATGGGCATAGGATAAAGAATAGTTACTGTGAACAGCACAAAGTATATAATAAAAAAGGTCCGTCAGGACCTTTTTTGAAGAAAGGATTTCTAGCATTATGTTATATATAGGAGTAGATCTTGGAACATCGGCAGTAAAGTTATTGTTGATGGATGAAAAGGGAAAGATTCATAATATTGTTTCAAAAGAATATCCACTTAGTTTTCCGCATCCGGGCTGGTCAGAACAGAATCCGCAGGACTGGAAAGAGCAGTCACTTGCAGGAATCAAGGAATTGATCGCAGACGCGGACAAGAGTCAGATTGCGGGAATCAGCTTTGGCGGACAGATGCACGGACTGGTTGTGTTAGATGAGAATGATGAAGTAATCCGTCCGGCGATTTTATGGAATGATGGAAGAACAACAAAAGAGACAGATTATCTGAACGAAGTGATCGGAAAGGATAAGCTTTCAAAATATACAGCAAACATTGCATTTGCAGGATTTACAGCACCGAAGATTCTTTGGATGAAAGAACAGGAACCGGAGAATTTTGCAAAGATTAATAAAATCATGTTACCAAAAGATTATCTTGCATATGTGTTAAGCGGTGTTCACTGCACGGATTATTCGGATGCATCCGGTATGTTGTTACTTGATGTAGAGCACAAATGCTGGTCAAAAGAGATGTTGGAAATCTGTAATGTAAAAGAGGAACAGCTTCCGACATTATACGAGAGTTATGAAGTGGTTGGAAATGTGAAACCGGAGATTGCAGAAGAGCTTGGAATTCCGGCGAGTGTGAAAGTAATTGCCGGAGCAGGAGACAATGCAGCAGCGGCAGTTGGAACAGGAACGGTCGGAGAAGGAAGATGTAATATTTCTCTTGGAACATCAGGAACCATTTTTATTTCCAGCAAGAAATTTGGGGTAGATGAACATAACGCCTTACACTCATTCGACCATGCAGATGGTTACTATCATTTGATGGGATGTATGCTAAGTGCGGCATCTTGTAATAAATGGTGGATGGATGAGATTCTGAAGACAAAAGAATATGCAAAAGAGCAGGAACAGATTCATAAACTTGGAGAGAACACTGTATTTTATCTTCCATATTTGATGGGAGAGCGTTCACCACACAATGACCCAAAGGCAAGAGCAACATTTATCGGAATGACAATGGATACAACAAGAGAGGATATGACACAGGCAGTTCTGGAAGGCGTTGCATTTGGGCTGCGTGATTCTCTGGAAGTGGCAAGAAGTCTTGGTATCCAGATTGAGCGTACAAAAATTTGCGGAGGCGGAGCAAAGAGCCCGCTTTGGAAAAAGATTGTTGCAAATGTAATGAATCTGAAGGTAGATGTCATTGAAAGTGAAGAAGGTCCTGGATATGGAGGAGCGATTTTGGCAGCAGTAGGCTGCAAAGAATTTGCAAGCGTTGAAGAAGCAACAGAGAAGCTGGTGAAAATTGTAGATACGGTGGAACCGGATGCGGAACTGGTAGCAAAATATGAAGAGCGTTATCAGAAATTCAAACAGATTTATCCGACATTAAAAGGGTTGTTTCAGGAATTGAATTAAAAAACAGCAGAGATTTCAAAGATATGCGGTACAAAAACAGCATAGCATTGAAATTTCTGCTGTTTTTGTGTTAAACTGGTAAAGCATGAAAACATTTGAGAGTTTTGGAGGTATATATGAAAAGAGAGTCATTTGGTTCCCGATTGGGATTTATTCTGGTGTCTGCCGGATGTGCCATCGGAATCGGTAATGTCTGGAAATTCCCTTATATTTGCGGCGCATATGGCGGGGCAGCATTTATTTTAATATATTTGTTGTTTTTGATCATTTTGGGAATTCCGGTACTGGTATGTGAATTTGCGGTCGGAAGAGGCAGTCGAAAGAGTGTTGCACTTAGTTTTGATGAACTACAGTCGAAAAATGGGAAATGGACCCCATTAAAATTTATTGGAATCATCGGATGTTATATGCTGATGATGTTCTATACAACTGTTGGCGGATGGTTGATGTATTATTGTTACAAGGGGATTCGAGGCAGTTTTGTGAACGCATCTTCTGATAATATTTCAACACAATTTTCTCAGATGCTTACAGATGTACCGACGATGTTGTTCTGGACCATTCTGATTTGTGTGATTGGTTTTGCGGTATGTATGTTTGGGTTAAAAAATGGTATTGAGCGTGTTACAAAAGTGATGATGACGGCGTTGATCCTGATCATGGTAGTTCTTGCCATTCGTTCGGTGACAATGGCAGGTGCCGGAGAGGGAATTCGTTTTTATCTGATCCCTGATTTCCATAAGATGGTGGAAAGTGGAATCGGTAATGTGGTATTTGCAGCACTGAGCCAGGCATTTTTCACATTGTCGATCGGTATTGGTGCGATGTTGATCTTTGGAAGTTATCTGGATCAGTCTAGAAGTCTGACTGGTGAGGCAGTAAATATTATGCTTCTTGATACATTTGTTGCCCTGACAGCAGGATTTATTATCATCCCTGCATGTTTTTCATACGGAATCGAGCCGGGCGCAGGTCCGAGTCTTATCTTTATAACATTGCCAAATATTTTTGCACAGATGAGTGGTGGAAGAATCTGGGCATTCTTATTCTTCTTGTTCCTGACATTTGCGGCATTGTCAACAATCATTGCTGTATTTGAAAATCTGGTTATGTTCAATATGGAGCTGCTTGGCTGGAGAAGAAAGAAAAGCGTGCTTGTATGTGCAGCATTGATTATCATTTTAAGTATTCCATGTGTACTCGGATTTAATGTCTGGTCAGGTGTGCAGCTTCTAGGAGAGGGAAGCACGATCATGGATCTGGAAGATTTTATTGTGTCTAACAATTTGCTTCCACTGGGAAGCCTTGGCTATGTATTGTTCTGTACAAGAAAGAATGGCTGGGGATGGGATGCATTTATTAAAGAGGTTAATACAGGAAGTGGTATGAAGTTCCCAAAAACACTTCGTGGTTATGTGAGTTACGGAATTCCGGCAATTATCATTGTTATTTATCTGAAGGGGTATTATGATAAATTTAAAGATATGGGAACAGGAATTTTTGTCGGCTGGATGATATTTGCAATTGTATTTCTTGCATGGGTAATATACTGTGCAACATCTGTGGAGAAGGACAGAACAGAATAAGAAAGTAAAAGGCGGAGTGAGTGCAGGGCATTCACTCCGTAAAATATAAGATGAGGAACGAAAATGGATTATAAGTTGTTGATGAATACAGCAATTCTTGCAGGGGAGATTATGTTGAAAAGTGGAGCGGAGGCGTATCGTGTAGAGGATACGATCCGTCGTATCCTGAATATGGCTCATGTGGAAAATGTAGATACAATCGTGTTGATGACTGGAATTGTGGCAACGTTAGATAATCCGGATATGGAAACGATCACAGTAATCCGGAGGGTGGAATCCAGAGGAAATAATTTGAATCGAATCGCTATCGCAAATGATATTTCCAGACGATTTTGTGAGGGGAAAATTTCACTGGAAGAAGCTTACAAGGAATTGCAGCAGATTGAAACAAAACAGTATCGAAGAGCTCTATATAATATTGCAACAGTCTGTATCTGCGGAGGATTTGCTCCATTATTTAACGGAGGATGGCTGGAGGTGGCCGGTGCGTCCGCGGCGGGGGCAGTACTTGCACTAATTGTGACAATAGGAAAGAAATTAAAGATACAAGGGTTTATACAAGATGTTTTGTCATCATTTGGATTGGCACTGATGGCCATTTTTTTGAAGAGGCAGTTTCCAGCTATGAATATGGATACGGTAATCATCAGTGGTATTATGCCACTTGTTCCGGGAGTTGCGATTACAACCGCGATACGTGACACCCTTCAAGGAGATTATTTGTCAGGTTGTGCAAGGATTCTGGAAGCATTTTTATGCGCGGTATCTGTTGCATTAGGAGTTGCACTGGCAATGGCGGCAACCGGAATTATGGGGACAGGAGGTGTTGTTCTGTGATGAGACTTTTAGGTGGTGCGATTGGATCATTTATCGCAATTGTATGCTTCGCGATCATTATTGAATGTCCGAAAAAATATCTTCCTTTAGCCGGTGTGATCGGAGCGGTAGGAGGAACCGTCTATTTGTTCTGTCTCAATATTGTCAAGACAGATTCAGTACTTGCGGCATTTTTTTCCGCATTAGCAATTACAATATTATCGCATATTTTTGCAAAAGGATTTCGTGCACCGGTTACAATATTTCTTATTCCGGGAATACTTCCGACAGTACCGGGAGCCGGAATGTATCGGATTGTTTATTATCTGGTAGCGGGAAATCAGGCGAAATGTGCATTTTACTTTGCACAGACATTGGAAATTGCAGGTATGATCGCCCTGGCAATCTTTTTAGTTGGAACGATTGTAAATGTGATTCGAAAAAGTAAAAAAATGCAAGAGAAGAGCCCTCGTTAACGGATGTTAACAGGGCTTTTCGTGATGTTTAGTCAAATTCTTTATATTCATTTACAAGCTTAAAGACAGTTCCGGATAATAAGAACAGTGCGATTAAGTTTGGAATTGCCATCAGACCATTGAAGGTATCGGCGATATTCCATACAAGTCCAAGATCCATAGTAGCACCAATCATTGCAACGAGAGAATATACGATCATAAAAGGTTTGATGACCTTTGCAGAGAAAATAAATTCAATGCAGCGAGCTCCATATAACCCCCATCCGATGATTGTGGAAAATGCAAAACAGCACATGGAAACAGCTGTAAATATAGATACCCAGTTTCCGTATGTGGATGTGAATCCAAGGATCGTAAGCTCAGCTCCGGCAGCTTTGCCATATGCAATCGGTACGCCGCTGCAAAGGATTACAAGTGCTGTCAGTGTACAAATGACGATGGTGTCGGTAAATACTTCAAATACTCCGAAGAAACCTTGTTTGACAGGTTTCTGAGTGTCTGCACAAGCGTGTGCGATGGAACCTGTACCAAGTCCGGCTTCGTTTGAGAAGATTCCGCGGGAAACACCTTTTTTCAATGTCATAAATGCACTTCCAACGATTCCTCCTGTTACAGAGCGCGGGTTAAATGCTCCCTCAAAGATGGAAGCAAATACAGCAGGGATGTTTTCTATATTCAGGAAAATAACGCCGAAGGCGAGGAGAATATAGAATAATGCCATAAATGGCACAAGTTTTTCAGTTACTTTTCCGATTCGTTTTACACCGCCGAGAAGAACCATCCCGACTAAAAGTGTAAGAATGATACCTTGAATGAGGTTTGCCTGTGAGATCATATCCTGTGAAATGATGTGATAATTCAGCAGCGCAGAGTCAATGGCAGTCGTAATTGTGTTGACCTGTGTCGCATTACCAGTTCCAAATACGGTAAGTACTCCAAATGCTGAGAACAGAATGGCAAGCCACTGCCAGTTTTTGCCAAGACCATTTTTGATATAGTACATAGGACCGCCGACAAGTTCTCCGTTTTCATTCGTTTCGCGGAAATGGACAGCCAGTGTTACTTCGGCGAATTTTGTACACATTCCGAGAATCGCGGAAATCCACATCCAGAAGACTGCTCCGGGACCACCGATTGCAATAGCTCCTGCGACACCGGCAATATTACCGGTTCCGACAGTGGCGGCAAGTGCGGTACAGACAGCCTGGAATGGTGTAATCGCACCATCACTGGCATCTCTTTTTCGGAAAATACGACCGATTGTTGTTTTAATGGCATATGGAAATTTGCGAATCTGCAAAAAGCGGGTTCGGATACTTAGATAAAGACCCACACCGATAATGCAGATCATAGCCGGAACACCCCAGATAAAGTTGTTTACGGCAGAGTTGACAGTTTCAATAGTATGTAACATAAAAAATCCTCTCTTCCTAAATAGAAACAAAATTCTGCTAAGCAGAGTTTAAATTAAAATAAAAAATCGCTGTGATTTGTAAAAATTCACCAGCGAAACATACAAAAGATATAATATCAGAAAATATCAGAAAAATCAATAAAAGGATGGATTGATTTTACCGGTTTAATGTGTTAAGTTGGTATAATGAATAAGAATCCGTAGGGGAAACGGTGAAGAAAGGTATGGATGTCAAAATAATTGGCAAAACATGGCAGAGGAGAATAAAATGATAGTTGCTTTAATTGAAAAAATCTATAGTTTTTTGTGGGGAGATTTGCTTCACATTCCATTGCCCGGAGGAAGCAGTATTGGTATTTCATTACTTATTATATTGTTGATTCCGACAGGAATTTACTTTACAATCCGCACAAGATTTTTATCAATCCGACTGATGCCGGATATGGTAAAGGCACTTGTGGAGAAAAAAGAAGAGAAATCAAGTTTATCGACATTTCAGACATTGCTGGTATCTACAGCAACCAGAGTAGGAATGGGAAATCTTGTCGGTGTTGTAGCGGCGATATCGGTCGGAGGAGCCGGATCCGTCTTCTGGATGTGGCTTATGGCTTTGATCGGTTCATGTACAGCATTTGCAGAGGCAACGCTGGCACAGCTACATAAGCAGAAAGATCCACTGTATGGAGGCTTTCGTGGAGGACCGGCATACTATATCCATGATTGTGTAGAAGTAAGAACAGGAAAGAAACATAAAAAAGTAATCTGGGCAGTATTATTTGCTGTTTCAGGTCTGGTCTGCTGGTGTGGAATCAGTCAGGTAATCAGTAATTCAGTGGCTTCTTCGTTCCAGAATGCATTTGATATTCCACCGTTATATACAACAATTCTTCTTGTTGCGGTAGCTGCGGTAATTGTATTACGAAAAAATGCTACGGTTAAGGTATTGGATTTTATGGTTCCGGTTATGGCGGTATGCTATTTTGCAATCACAATATTTATTATCATAACAAATATTGGACATGTTCCGGCAGTATTTACAAGAATATTTGAAGAAGCATTTGGACTTCGTCAGGCAGCGGCAGGCGGGGTCGGTGCAGTTATCATGAATGGTGTAAAAAGAGGATTGTTCTCAAATGAAGCTGGTTCCGGTTCAGCTCCATGTGCCGCCGCGGCAGCAGATTGTCACAGACCGGCACAGGCAGGATTAGTTCAGGCTCTTGGCGTATTTGTGGATACCATCATCATTTGTACATGTACAGCTATGATCATGCTTCTGGCTCCGCAGGAATTGACAGAAGGATTGACAGGCATGGAATTGCTTCAAACAGCGATGGGATATCATATGGGACGATTTGGAGTTATATTCATTGCAGTTACATTGTTTTTATTTAGTTTTTCAACATTTCTTGGAATTCTGTTTTATGCCCGCAGTAATGTCGCCTATTTGTTTGGGGATAAATGGTGCTGGCAGACAGCTTATAAAGTACTCGCACTTGTCATGCTGTTCATCGGAGGTATTGCAGCATATACATTTGTATGGGATCTTGGAGATGTCGGAATTGGATTAATGACAATATTCAATGTAGTATTCTTATATTTACTGGCAGATGAAGCGATAGATGAACTAAAAGATTACGAAAAAAATAAAAAACTGAAAAAATAAGGTTAACTATTAAAAAATTAGTTGTAAATGTGATATATTTGGGGAAAGTGATAGAATGTCATATTCAAAAAAGAGAAGAGTATCCTACATAGCAGTTTTCGTATGTGTGGCGGCAGCATTGCTTTGCCGCCATGTGAAAAAGACATCGGATATCGAAAATATAATATTAGATCAGAGCCGTACTTGTCTGTATCTGGGTTTATATATAGCATGGGGGATTTATTTGCAAAAGAGAGTAGTAAATTCTAAAATCAGAAGATGTCTTGTTGAAATCGCCTGCCTGATGGTTTTCTGGATTTTTTTGCGAAGTATAAAATATCATATTTTAATGGAAGTATTCAGTAGAAGAATGTGTTGGTATTTGTATTATATTCCATGTACGATGATTCCGACGCTGGGACTCAATGCAGCAATATTGATGGGAGAAGAAGAGGAGAAGAATACAAGGGTTCGCACATTAGCTCTTGTGCTTCCGGCAATTTTATTAGCTCTTTTAGTTATTACAAATGATTTTCATCAGCTTGTATTTTCTTTTCCGGGCGGAAAGCCATTTTCAGATGCAGAGTATCAGTACGGACCGGTTTTCTTTGCCGTCCAGATTTGGGCAATTTTCTGCCTGATTGCAATGGAAGTGATCTTAACTAAAAAAAGTAAAATTCCAAACAAAAGAAGAATTTGGCTCCCATTTTTCCCAGGGGCTCTGCTTCTTATCTGGAATTTTGGCAATGTTATTGGAATATCTGTTATAAGGAATTATTTTGGTGACATGGCAGTGGTTTGCTGCCTGTTGATGTCAGCAATTTATCAAAGCTGTATTTACTGCGGATTAATTGAGACAAATACCCGGTATACGGAATTATTTCAGGCGGCAGGAGGAATTTCAGCAGAGATTACAGATGACAGATGGAAGGTATGGTATCGTTCAGGAGAATTTCCTGATATTACAAATCAGATGCGACATGACGCAAAATATGCACCATTGATGCTGGAACATGGTATTCAGATCAAGCATATTTCTTTGCGGGGAGGTCATGCATTTTGGGCGGAAGATATCTCACCGGTATTGGATCAGTATAAAGAATTAGAAGAACTTCAGGTGGAGTTGACGGAAAGAAATCGGTTATTACAAATTGCATATGAAAAGGAAGCGGAGAAAAAAGCAATTGAAGAGAAGAACCGTTTGTTTAATTTGATACAGAATCAGACAAAGCAACAGATTCATTTATTAGATTATTATCTGGATGAGCTTCAGAAGACGGATTCAGAAGAGATTTATGATAAGCTTCTCAGAAAAATTGTGGTAGTCGGAACATATATGAAGCGTCGAAAGAATTTGATTTTGTCGCAGAAAGAAAAACAGGCAAAGTTAACGGCGGAGGATTTAAAAAGAAGTCTGACAGAGTCGTGTGATAGTTTAAAGCTTTGCGATATCAAAGGAAGCTTTTATATTGACTCAACGATAAAATCGCTTGGGGATGACAGTATTTTAACCTGTTATGATTTTTTTGAATGGGTAATAGAAGAATTAATAGACGAACTCCAATCTGTTTTTCTGCGTATTGCAGAAATCGATGGACAGCTTAAAATTGCGGTAACAGTGAAAGGATCGAGTGATTTATCAGTATTGTTGAAAAAGAATCCAGGGCTTTATATTGAGCAGGAAGCAGAGGATGAATGGTTTATATCGTTAAAAGTCTGAGCAAATAGTAGGAGAAAACAGGATGTATAGTTATGTGACATATGGTGTAAAACTGCATAATATATTGATGGTTTTGATGGAAATAAGTCTGATTTTGGAGTTGTGGATTTTCTTCTCAAGATTAATACGTTCAGCTGGATTAAAAAAATTAATGAGGATAGGAATTCTGTTTTTGACGTCCTTTGTGCTGATGTGTTTTTTCTTAAATGACCATAGATATCAGATTGGAGAAAATAATCATCCTTCGTTTTTGTTGAAAATCCCAATATGGATATTTTTAGCAGGAATGTCTTTGTTGATTATCTGCTTGTGTCTGCTAGTTAGAAATGAAATACTCACATGTCGGAAAAATATTTCAGCCTGGTCGGTTAAAGAGACAATGGATGATGTTCCATGCGGTGTCTGTGTTTCCGATTCCTGGGGACGTATCGTATTATCTAATAAAAAAATGAGAGAATTAAGCAGGATGCTGACCGGGGCAGTACTGCAGAATTATGAAGATTTGAAGCAGGTATTAGATGGAAATAAATCAGTTCAAGGAGTGACCAGACTTAGTCCGGAAAATGGTGTGCTTTATTTACCAAATGGCACAGTGTGGATGTTTCAAAACTATATGTTAACGGAAGAAGAAGTTGCGGGGTATCTTCAGACAGTGGCATTTGATGTCACAGAAATATATTTTAACAGTGAAAAAATCCGGATGAAGAATGAAAAACTGAAATTGTTAAATCAAAAATTGAAAAAAATGTATGAGCAAATTGATGAAAGTATTCGTGAACAGGAGACTCTCAAAATGAAAATGCAGGTGCATGACAGTTTTGGACGTAGTCTTCTTACAATCCGCCGTATGCTGGAAGGTAATAAAGAACCGGATTATATGAAAAATCAGCTGGAAATCTTAAAGCAGTCAGTATATATATTGTCTGGGATTACGCAGGATGATACAGAGAAACAATATGAGGAATCAATAAAACATGCGGAAAAACTAGGGGTTTCTGTGGAGATTGAAGGTGAGCTTTGTGATGAACATCAAGTCGCACTGATAACGGATAAAGCAATTCGTGAATGTGTTACAAATTGTATACGGCATGCACATGGAAGAAGAGTGTATGTACAAAGTTATAAAACCCGTGAAGGGTGGAAGGTATGCATTACAAATGACGGAGAAAGACCGAAAGAAGGAAGCAGAGAAGGCGGTGGTCTTTCTGCTTTGCGAGAAGTTGTCGAGAGAGACGGAGGAGAAATGACAACAAAATTTGAGCCGGAGTTTTTGTTGGTTTTAAAATTACCGTTTTCGGAAACAGAAGAAGAGTAAGACATAGACGGGGAAGAGGAGGTAAGCAAAGATGATACGTATATTAATAGTGGAAGATCAGAAGATCATGCAGAAATATTTTGAATATCTTATAGAGAATAATAAAGAAGAATTTCAGCATGTACAGACGATCGCAGATGCATATGAGGCAATAAAAATATGTAATAAAACAAGAGTAGATCTTGTGTTGATGGATGTACAGACATTTCATAACCACGATGGACTTAAAGCCGGTAAAGAAATCAAAGAAGCACATCCGAAAATCAAAGTATTGATCGTTACCTCTCTGATTGACCCGGAAGTGCTGGCAAGAGCAAAGTCAGGGAGTGCAGATAGTCTTTGGTATAAAGATCATGGGGACGAGGAAATTCTTGACGTTATTCGACGAACATTAGAAGGACAAAGAGTGTTTCCGGATATCTCTCCGGATGTGCAGTTAAATTGGATCCAGAGTGATGAAATCAGTCCGAGACAGTTAGAGATGCTGCGTTTGTACATAAAAGGTATGTCATATTCGGAAATTGCGAAAAAGATGGGATGTTCTACGGCAGGAGTTAGATGGAATTTCCAGGAAATGATCTCAAAAGCGGGATATTCCTGCAAAGAAGATTTGATCGCAGCAGCATTGGAGAGTAAATTACTTGTTACAACATTGAAATAGTGAGAGCATTGCAGATTTTCTGCAGTGCTTTCTTTTTTTGAAAAATACCTATCATAAGTGCTAGTGTCAGAAAACTTTGTTGATGTGATAATAATTATAACAGAAATGCTATAACAAAAAGGAAGGAGGAATGGCTATGAAGAGAAAAATAATTAGTATGTTATTAATCGCATCTATGATTGTGATCTCGACTACATCATGTGGAAAAGAAAAGCCGGCAGAAGATAAGAAAGTATCTGCGGGAACGGAAAAGACAAAGAGTACCAATACGCAGGATTACGAACCGGCAGGAGTTACAAAAAAAGAATACCAGAATATGACAGCACAGGATCTTCTTGATAGAATTAAAGATTTAGAAAACCTGACAGAGGACGAAGCGGTAGAACTTGTATCAACATTTGCATATGTAGATTATGATGAAGAGTTTAATCGAGAAGAAAATATAACGGATGAGGCATTAAAGGAGATTCGCGATGCAGGAGGATCACTGCCTGATTCAGAGAGTTTTCTTGAAACTCTTATAACGAGTGAGAACGCAAAAGTACGAGCATACGGATTTGGAGAGTTGGGAGGATTCTTATCTGATACATTAGGAAAGACGGTAAAAGAAACATTGGATAAAGAAACAGATCAGGTAGTTTTGTATGCAGCAATAGACTCACTTTCATCTTGTGGAGAGGATCCATATTTTGCGAAGTTTTTTATAAAAATGGCAGAGAATGAAAATCCGCGGATTCGAGAAGAAGCGGCATTTGCAATTGGAAATCGCTGGTCGATCGGAGCTGAGGGCATGGAAGAAACCATTACAAAATTAATGGAAGATGAAGATGAGAATGTACGAGCGACTGCATGTAGCCGTGCCGGAGAGCTTGCAAATGACGAATTGCTTGAACCATTAATGGAAATTTTAAATGATCCAGACCAAATAGATTTACATGATGAATGCTTTGAGTCATTAATGACAATGTGGCTGGATTCTCCGTTCTATAACAATATGAGTGAAGCAGCATATCGGGCTACAATAGATTACTTGTCAACCACACCACGAACAGAAGGAATTCCTTCCTGGGATTGTGTGTTTAGGTTACGTAATATTGATGAAGAAGATTTAGATGAGTGGAAAACAAAAGCAACATATTATGATTCAGACGAGATTTGTAATATTATGATTGATATTCTTGCAGATCCAGAAGCAGACTGGCTTGCAAGAAATCAGGCAATAAGTGTAATTCTAACAATTGGAAGTGATACACAGAAAGAAAAATTAAAATCAACAGTGGAAGGTCTGACAGATGATGAGGCATCTTATCTGCAGGAACAATATGCAGAAGCAATAGAGGAAAGCTAAAAATTACAAAACGAAACAGTAGAAAGGAGAAGTAAGTATGGGATTATTTGATAAAAAAAATTGTGATATATGTGGTGAAAAAATTGGATTGCTTGGAAATCGAAAATTAGATGATGGTAATTTATGTAAGAATTGTGCGAAAAAACTGTCACCATGGTTTGAGGAACGCAGACACAGTACAATCGAGGATATCAAACGTCAATTAGAGTATCGCGAGCAGAATAAACAGAAGGTAGAAAATTTCCGTGTGACACGTCAGATTGCAACGCGGACATACAACATTTTTATTGACGATACGAATGGCAATTTTGCGGTAGCACATAATTTGGATATCTCAGAAAATCCGGACATTGTACCATTGTCATCTGTTACAATGTGTAAGATGGAAGTAAAGCAGGACCGCAGAGAAGAAAAATATAATAAAGACGGAAACATGGTCAGCTATCAACCTCCGGTATATCATTATGAATATGATTATACAATGCGGATTAAGGTAAGGACACCATGGTTTGACGATATGGATTTCAAATTGAATAACATAAGTCTTGAAGAGAAAGACAGACATGAAATCATGGAAATTGAACAGACAGGAAATCAGATCGTGGCAGCTCTTACAGGAAATGTAGCAATGAATAGTGGAATGTCAAACATGAATGGCGGCATGCAGTATGGTAATATGGGAATGAATAATGGAATGCAGAACATGAACGGTGGAATGCAGCAGGGCAACATGGGAATGAATAATGGAATGCAGAATATGAACGGTGGCATGCAGCAGGGAAATATGGGAATGAACCAGAATATGAATGGAAATGCACAGCAGATGGGTGGCACATGGAAGTGTCAGTGTGGAGCAGATAATACTGGAAAGTTCTGCGAATTCTGTGGACAGCCACGACCATTTTGACCTATAATGAAATCAGAAAGGAGATGAGGTTGAATGTCAGGTCTTGTAGAATATAAATGTCCGGCATGTGGCGGCGCAATGGAATTTGACAGTGCTCTTCAAAAAATGAAATGTCCGTATTGCGATACGACAATGACGGTGGAAGAGTTTGAAGCAATGCAGAAAAAGGATGAAGATGATACTGGCAACGCACAGCAGAGTGAAAATGCACAGTGGTCATCAGGAGGAAATAATCAGTGGCAGGACGGAGAGACAGACAACATGGCAGTCTATGTATGTGAGTCTTGTGGCGGTGAGATAATTGCCGATAAAACAACAGGAGCAACAACTTGTCCATTCTGTGACAATAAAATTGTCATGAAAGGCAATTTCGCAGGGGATTTGAAACCAGATTGCGTAATTCCGTTCAAGCTAGATAAGAAAGCAGCGAAAGCAGCATACATAAATCATCTGAAAGGTAAAAAATATTTGCCAAAAGTATTTAAGGATGAAAATCATATCGACGAGATCAAAGGTGTTTATGTCCCATTCTGGCTGTTTGATGCGTCTGTACAGGCAGATATCACATATGAAGCAGAGAATATCAACATCTGGGATGATGGCGATACAGAATATACGGAGCATGAAATATATAATGCTGTACGTGGAGGAACAGAGACATTTAGCCGCGTCCCGGCAGATGCATCCAAAAAGATGGATGACGTATTGATGGAATCTATAGAGCCATTTCACTATCAAGATGCTGTGCCATTCCAGTCAGCTTATCTGGCAGGATATGTTGCAGATCGTTATGACGTAGATAAAGAAGAGCGTATGCAGCGTGCAGAAGAACGTATGAAACAGGCAATATCAGATAATCTGCAAAAAACAGTGACAGGATACACAAGTGTGAAGCAGCTGGGCGGGAATTTCCAATTTCCGTCAGCAAGTTATCAGTATGCATTGTATCCGGTTTGGATATTGAATACAACTTGGCGTAATGAAAAATTTGTATTTGCTATGAATGGACAGACGGGTAAGCTGACAGGGGATCTTCCGTTAGATAAAAAAGCGTTTCGACTGACATTGTTGATGCGAGGCGGAATTTTTTCAATAGTTTTCATTGCACTTTTATGGCTTTTATTCTAAAGGAAGGGGGGGATGAATGATGAAAATAAGAACAAAAAGAATATTACTTTCATTTCTGTCTCTGCTCCTGCTTCTGGTGCCGATTGCAGTAAAGGCAGAATCGACAGATGACATGTATTATGTAAAAGACGAAGCAAACTTGATGAGTGAAGAAGAGCAGGAAGAACTGGAAACAAAATTAAGTACGATAAGTGATTATTGGGGCGAAGATGTTGTTGTACTCACCGTTAATTCGCTGGAGGGAAAAACAGCAGAAGCATATGCCGATGATTATTATGACATGAACGGATATGGAGTAAATGGAAGGAGTGGCGGAATTCTTCTGTTGGTTGCAATGGATGACCGTAAATGGCATATGTCAACAGGTGGAGAATGTATAAGCATATTCACAGATGCAGGCCTTAATTATATGCAAGAACAGTTCAAGCCGTCATTGAGCGAAGGTAACTATGCAGAGGCCTTTAATATATTTGCAGATTTGTGTGATGATTTCATGGCTGAGGCTGATATGGGAGAACCATATGATACAGGGAATCTTCCAAAAGAACCATTGTCAATACTATGGTATATTGGAGCAGTTGCAGCAGCATTCTTACTGGCATTTATATGGGGATGTATCGAAAAAGGAAAACTTATTACAGTTCGTGAAAGTCAGACAGCATCCGATTATTCAGTGGCAGGAAGCCTGAATGTATATAACAGTCATGATCAGATGGTAAGAACATATGTAACTCAGCGTGCTCTTCCAAAAGAGGATTCTAGCAGCTCTTCAGGAAGTTCTACACATACAAGTTCGTCTGGCTCAAGTCATGGCGGATGCGGTGGAAGTTTTTAGTGACTGAAAATTTTCAGCATAAAAAATAAAACGGATTGGATATGTGAAACAATATGCTTCACGTATCCAATCCGTTATTTTTATAGATTAGGAAAGTGTTCGTTGCTGGTCACAGGTACTGTGAACAGTAACAAGTGTTTTCCTGCTCTATAAAGCTTTCTTAAAGATAATACCCTTATATTTGTTAAGTGCTCCATAAACGATAAGACCAAGTACACCGGCAGAAATAACTTCGCCGACACCGACTGTTAACATCATAAACGGTATCGGAAGCGGCACTTGGTATCCGTATTTTAATACGAATGGTACAACGATAATGTTTGCTACGATCGGTGGGACCGGGGCAAGATATTTACTCTTGTTTCTGAGTTGCCAGGTAAAGAAAGCTCCGATCAATGTAGCAAGACTTCCGAATACGATATCCGGAACGATTGCACCGCCAAGGATGTTGCCGAGCAGACATCCGATAAAAAGTCCTGGGATTGCAGCTGGTGTAAATGCAGGAAGAATAGTGAGAGCTTCGGCAAAGCGAATCTGCACCTCTCCAAATGCAAGTGATGCACCAAGTACTGTCAATACAACATAAATAGCAGCAATCATAGCTGCCTGTGCCAGATAAAGCACCTTAGAGTTTGAGTTTTTCATTATTCTGTTCTCCTTTAGTTTTGTTTTACGTGTGGAAGGTCACGAACACACGATTCATTTTCGCGCAGCAATGAGTCAGGCGGCCATGCTTGCATGGACATTTGACGAATGCCGCGGAAGGCATATACAGTAAGTATATGACCTTACGCCGGAAATCGGCGAAACCCTTGTACGACCTTGGTTTTTCGGGTTTTGTAACGGGTGATAGTATAGCATGAAAAGACGAGAAAAGCAAGAACATATCCACTTTGTGCCCACTTTCTATTGAATTTGCATATTGTATTGTTAAATTGCATATGTTATAATGCCAGTAGGCAAAAAGATAATGCTATTCCATAATGAACAGCAACGAAAAACCCTCGGAGTGCCATCCGAGGGTTTTTCTATTCCTAAT
>OLGY01000778.1_pt1 | contig 19799 bp, 10 predicted proteins | sample 1605951 | NCBI WGS metagenome assembly OLGY01 (sample SAMN03283280) | human gut metagenome | biome: human-associated habitat; material: feces | host: Homo sapiens | place: Peru | collected 2012
CGGCGGGCTTTGGGTACATCGACGTGATGAAGGACACCCAGACCGCCATTGACGAGATGAACCACGCCATGGACGAGAACGTGAAGCTGGCCGCGAAGCAGCGGTATGTGCTGAGCGACACGGCAGGCGTGAACGAGGAAGAGCTGGCAGACTTTGGCCGGGACATCGTGCATGTGGTGGGACGGCTGACGGATGACAACTTCCGGCCGCTGCAGGTGAGCGGGCTGCAGGGCAACCTGATCACCTACCGGGATGACCGGGTGAGCGAACTGAAGGAGATCAGCGGCAACCGGGACGTGAGCCAGGGCGGCACAACCAGCGGCCTGACGGCGGCCAGCGCCATTGCGGCCCTGCAGGAAGCGGGCAGCAAACTGAGCCGCGACATGCTGAAGAGCGCATACCGGGCATTTGCGAAAGAGTGCTACCTGGTGATCGAGCTGATGCGGCAGTTTTACGACGAGCAGCGGGTGTACCGCATCACCGGCGAAAGCGGCGGCACGGAGTATGTGCCTTTTAGCAACGCGGCACTGCAGGCGCAGCCCGGCGGCATGGTGGGCGGTGTGCAGCTGGGCGACCACGAGCCGGTGTTTGACATCACGGTGACGGCGGCAAAGAAGAGTACCTTCAGCCGCCTGTCGCAGAACGAGACGGCGAAGGAGTGCTACCAGCTGGGATTTTTTGCGCCGGCGAACGCAGACGCGGCGCTGGCGGCGCTGGACATGATGGACTTTGAAGGCATCGAAAAGGTGCGGGAGCGGGTGAGCCAGAACGGCACGCTGTACCAGCAATTGCAGCAGATGGCCCAGCAGCTGCAGAAGATGGCGGCGATCATCGACCAGCAGAACGGCACCAACGTGAGTGCGGCGGCCAGCGCGGCCGGGCAGGCGGCAGCAGGCAGCGGGGGCGGAAGCGGAGGAAAGACCGCAGCGGCCAGCACTATGAACAGCCTGGGCGGCGTGGTGGGCGACAGCAGCGGGAGCCTTTCCAGCCAGGCGGCGAAGCGGGCCATGAATGTGAACAACCCGAACAAGTAAAGGAGAAAGAGCATGGAACTGTACGAGACCATTGAGGGCATGACCAGCACCGACTACCGGGAACGCTTCAAAGCGGAGTACCGGCAAACGAAGATCCGGTACGAGAAACTGAAGGACTTTTGCAACCGGATCGAGGCAGCAGCGAGGACCGGCACGGAACCGCCGGAACACCGCTGCCCGCTTGACCTGCTGCGGGAGCAGCAGAAATACATGGGGCTGTACCTGAAAATGATGGAGATCCGGGCAGTGATCGAAGAGGTTGCGCTGAAGGAGGAAAAGGCATGATCGAAGCAAGTGTGATGCGCACGGTATGGAACGACGGCAAGACCGGCTACGAGGTGAAGGCAAAGGGCCATGCGGGCGCGGGAAAGTACGGGCAGGACATTGTGTGCGCAGCGGTGAGCTGCCTGATGCAGACCCTTGCCAACGAGGTGGAGGAGGCTGCGCGGGCAGGCCTTGTGGCGCTGGGCGCTGTGGCACACGGTGAGGGCTGGATGCGCGTGGAGGTGACCCCGACCCAGGAGAGCTGCGACATGGTGGAAGCATGGGTGGAGCTGGTACAAGACGGACTGGACGCGCTGGCCGAGAGTTACCCGGAGAACGTGGAGCTGGTGGTGAACATGGTGTTTGCGGACGGCAAGGCACCGGACCCGGTACAGTTGCCGGACATGGTGGACGGAAAGATGAACCTGCAGCTGTTTGCAGAAGGCGGCGGAGACGGCGGTGCTGCTGGCGATGGGGCGGAAGCGGCCCCGGCGGTGCAGGCCCCGGAGCTGCGCCCCGCGCAGGAGCGGCTGGCAAAGCGCAGCCGACCGGGCAGAGCGGCGAAGGCCGCACCGGCACCGTCCGCCGACGGCGGCGCGGACGCCGGAACTCCCCAAAAGGGGGAGCCGAGTAAAGAGGAAGCACTCGGCGAAGAGAAGCCCGAGACGCAGCAGGGACAGCCCGAGCAGGAGCCAAAGCCGACGGACCCGGCGGAAAAGCGCAAGGCCTTTGGGCAGCTGATGCAGGGCGAGTATGCAGCCGAGTTTGAAGAGGCACTGCAGCGGGCGTCGGAGATGGCCGTGCAGAACGTGCTGGACAACCCGGCGGTGAAGGGGCTGATGGACGCGCTGGGCGAGGCGTATGGCATCGACGTGCAGAGCGCGGACAACCTGGCTGCCCTGACCGAGGCCGTGAAGAACGGGAAGGTGAAGAACGACGAGTACTATGAGACGCTGGCAGCGGAGCGCGGCATCAGCGTAAAGACCGCGCGGGAAATGGACCGGATGGAAAGCGAGCTGCAACGGGCGAACGCCGAGAAGCAGCGGGCCGAACAGGTCCGGCAGGCGGCCGAGCACCAGCAGCGTGCGGCGGCCGTGCGGGCCCAGTGGGAAGCGGAAGCGGCGCAGCTGAAGGTGAAGTACCCGGCGTTTGAGTTGGACGAGGTGCTGAACAACCCCAGCGTGGCGGACATGATCCGGCGCGGCATCGGGCTGGAAGCGGCGTACCGGGCCGCCTACTTTGACCAGCTGATGGAGGCAAGCACGGCACGCACGGCCCAGCAGGTGGAGCAGGGCGTGACGGCGCGGATCCAGCAGAGGGCACAGCGGCCGGCCGAGAACGGGGCGCACCCCGGCGGCGCGGCCGAGATGAAGGTGGACGTGGCGCACATGACCGCCAAGCAGCGGGCCGAGCTGGCAAAGCGGGCACGGCGCGGAGAGCGCATCGTGCTGTGAGAGATTTCCCACGCAACGGGCGTGAGAAGATAAAAACCTTGAAGGAGGAAAAAAACAGATGACTGAGAAGAGACTGGATCTGCAGATGTTTGCGGATGCAAGCGCACAGCTGCAGAATACCACCGCAACCGGCGGCATGACCGCCGAGATGAAGACCTACTACGAAAAGACCCTGCTGGATCTGGCAGAGCCTGCGCTGGTGCATGACCAGTTCGGCGACAGCTACCCGATCCCGGCGAACAACGGCAAGACCATTGAGTTCCGCCGGTACGACAGCCTGCCGAAGGCCACCACCCCGCTGACCGAAGGCGTGACCCCGACCGGCCAGACCCTGAACGTGACCACCATCACCGCCGAGGTGCACCAGTACGGCGGCTGGGTGGCCCTGACCGACATGCTGGACCTGACCGCCATTGACAACAACGTGGTGCAGGCCACCAACATTCTGGCCAGCCAGGGCGGCCGCACCATGGACACCGTGGTGCGCGACATCCTGAACGGCGGAACGAACGTGATTTACGCGCCCAAGGTGGCGGACGGCGCGGAGACTGCCGTGACCAGCCGCGCAACGCTGGACGCCACCGCACAGCTGACCGTGGACCTGATCGACCAGGCGGTGGCCATGCTGCAGGCCCAGAACGCAGACCCCATCGGCGACAGCTATGTGGCCATCGTGCACCCGTACACCAGCTATGACATCCGCAAGGACCCGAACTGGATCGAGGCGCACAAGTACGCGGCCCCGGAAGAGATCTTCAACGGCGAGATCGGCAAGATCAACAACGTGCGCTTTGTGGTGTCGAGCGAAGCAAAGATCTGGAAGGGCACCGGCTGCCCGAGCGGCCTGGCGGTGTTCAGCACCCTGGTGCTGGGTGCCCACGCCTACGCCACCACCGAGCTGGAGGGCGGCGGCATGCAGCACATCGTGAAGCAGCTGGGCTACGGCGATGACCCGCTGAACCAGCGCGCGTCCGTGGGCTGGAAGGCTGTGAAGACCGCCGAGCGCCTGAGCGAGCAGTACATGGTGCGCATTGAGAGCTGCAGCGCACGCTACAGCGCCAAGGCACTGGCAAACTAAGAAAATCAAGGAGGTACGACGATGGCAGTAAAAAAGACTGAGACGGCCGTGCAGGACACCGAGGCCGCAAAGAAGGACACCATGGACACTCTGGAGAAGGACACCGAGGTGATCCACCTGTTTAAAGACAGCCAGCGCTATAAGGCGCCTGTGTTTGTGGGCGTGAACGGCGAGACCTACCTGATCCAGCGCGGCGTGGACGTGGAGGTGCCGAAGGCGGTGGCCGAGGTGCTGCGCCACAGCGAAGAGATGGACAACGCGGCCATGGCCCGCATTGCCGAAGCAGAGGCGGCAGCCGTGCAGCAGGCACAGCGCGTGTAACAAAAGAGACAGAGGACCCCGGTACAGCGGCACATGGCTGTGCCGGGGTCTTTTGATTTGGAAGGAGAAGATGACGAGATGACGGCGGGACAGGCCATGGAGCAGGCCGACGAGATGCGGCCGAACAACGAGTTTTCGGACACGCTGAAACAAAACTGGCTGCGGCAGTGCGACAGCCGCCTGCGCGGGAGCGTGGTGGAGCGCAGCGAGACGGTGGACTTTGACGACGTGGGCGCGGACACGGCATGGGCCGAAGGCCTTGCCTACGACACCGAGCTGCTGGCCCCGGAGCAGTTTGCACCCCTGTATGTGCATTGGCTGTGTGCACAGATGGACCTTGCCCTGGGCGAGGTGGCACGGGCGGCCAACGAGATGCAGCTGTACAGCGACTATGTGCAGGAGTTTGCCGCATGGATGCGCAGGCGCTATGCCCCGGCGGGCGGTGTGCAGTGGAGGTACTGAGATGACGGACGGGCGGAACCTGAACATTTTGCAGAGCGGGCGGCAGATGCTGCGGGCCTTTGGCGGGGTGAACGAGACCTACGGGTGCAGCGAGGCGGAGCTGAGCAGCAGCCTGAATTTTTCCGGCCGGGGGTACCCGGCTTTGCAGACGCGGGCCACGCGCAAAAAGGTGCGGGAGGTGCAGGACGTGAACGGCATGTACCACCTGAACGGGCTGGTGATCTGCCGGGGAACCACGCTGGAGTACACCCCGGACGCCGACGAGAGCCGGGCCGGGGCGGTGGTGCTGGAAAACGCGCTGACCGACAACGAGAAGGCCATGACCGGCATGGGCACGAAGGTGCTGATCTGGCCGGACAAGAAGGCCTTTGACACGGTGAGCGGGGAGCTGACGGACCTTGCGGCGGCGTGGACGCTGGGCGGAGGGACCATGACCGTGACCCCCTGCGACGGCGAGGGACGGACCTACACGCCGGACGGCGTGGGCACGACCGAGCCGGAGAGCCCGGCAGACGGGCAACTGTTTTTGAAGGGGGACGCCGAGAGCCCTTACGGCGCGGGCAGCGTACTGCTGAAGTACAGCGCGAAGAACAAGAAGTGGAGCGAGATCCTGCTGACGAGCCTGCGGCTGCACTGCCCGGGCCTTGGCAGCGTGCTGAAGGAAGGCGACACCGTGACGGTGAGCGGGATGCCGGGCACCGTATGCAGTGCGGAAGCGGCCGGGCTGAACGGCGAGGTGAGCATCAGCACGCTGGACGGGGACGACGTGATCACGACGCTGGCCGTGCCGGAGGACAGCACCCGGTACTATGGCAGCTGGACCGTGACGGCCACCGGCACCAGCTGGCGAAGCGCCGACGGCAAGGTGACCGAGAACGAAGCGGCCGCAGCGCCGGTGAAGCTGGAACGGCGGGTGCCGGATCTGGACTTTGTGACCGAGCAGGGCAACCGGGTGTGGGGATGCAGCCGGGAGGAAAACAGCATTTATGCCTGTGCCCTGGGCGACCCCACCAACTGGTACAGCTACCGGGGCATTGCGTCGGACAGCTACGCGGTGAGCGTGGGCAGCGACGGCGCGTTTACCGGGGCGGCCAGCTGCCTGGGGTACCTGCTGTTTTTTAAGGAAAACTGCATCCACAAGCTGTACGGCTCGAAGCCAAGCGACTACCAGATGAGCAGTGTGCGGTGCCGGGGCGTGGCGGCAGATGCGGCAAAGAGCCTGTGCGTGATCGCGGAGACGCTGTATTATTTGTCGCCGGACGGGGTGATGGCGTGGAGCGGAAGCCTGCCTGCCAAGGTGAGCGGCGCGCTGGACACCGGGAAGCTGACGGCGGTGGACCGGGCCGTGGGCGGGCAGCTGGATGCGCGGTACTACCTGTACCTGCACCGGAAAACGGACACGGGCAGCGGGCGGCTGCTGGTGTACGACACCGAGCGGGGCCTGTGGCAGGAGGAGAGCGCGGCGGGCACCGGGATGGTGAGTACCGGCCAGCAGCTGTACCTGTGGGACGGCAATGCCCTGTGGGCGGCCGACCCGGAGCGGGAAGTGAGCGGCGAGGACGAGACGGGGCTGAAATTTGAGGCCGTGACCGGAGACATCGGCCTTGCCGTGCCGGACGACAAGTACATCAGCCGGGTCACACTGCGCATGGATGCACTGGCCCACACGGTGCTGACCGTGGCGGTGAGCTACGACGGCGGGGACTGGGAGACGGTGAGCAGCTGTGCGGTGACGAGGGACCACCAGCGGGTGAACCTGCCCTTCGTGCCCCGGCGGCACGACACCATGCGGCTGAGATTTGCAGGCACCGGACAGATGGTGCTGCGGAGCATGGCCTTTACGTTTGCGGATGCAGCAGGGGCAAGGGTGAGCGGCGCGGTGCCGAGACGATGAAAGGAGAAGACAATGGCAAGCATTGCGGGACTGGCGGGCATCGGCCTGCCGAGCTTCAGCGACCAGATGCCGGAGGCGGACGCGCGGGCGCTGAAGAACTACCTGTACCAGCTGAACGAGCAGCTGACCTATGTGCTGACCAACCTTAGCAGCGAGAACATGAGCGAGGATTATCTGAGCGGAAAGGAGAGCTGAAGATGAGCAGACTGAGCAACGCGCGGAGCGAGCTGGAGCGCTTTGAACAGACGAAACCGGCCGACTACCAGAGCAAGTACAAGGGCCAGATCGACAACGTGATGGGCAAGCTGGATGATCTGGGCGGTTACGACTATGACCCGGCGGCCGATACGGCATACCAGCAGTACAAGAGCGAGTACACCCAGAAGGCGAAGCTGGCGAACCAGAACGCGCAGGCCAATGCCAGCGCACTGACCGGCGGGTACGGCTCCAGCTACGGCACCCAGGCGGGCCAGAAGGCCTATGCGGCGACCATGAGCGACCTGGACAACGTGCTGGACAGCCTGACGAGCCAGAGCCGCAGCGAATACAACACCCGGAAGAGCGGGCTGCAGCAGGAGCTGAACGGCCTGCAGGAGGCCGAGCAGAATGACTACAACAAGTACCAGAAAGACCTGTCGAACTGGTACAACGACCTGAGCTACAGGCAGAACGAGTACAACAACGCCTATGCACAGCGGCAGCAGAACGTGAGCAGCACCCTGAACGGGCTGTTCAGCGTGCTGGGCATTGCGGCGCAGATCCTGCCGTTTTTCTTTATCTGAGAATGGAGGTAGAGCATGGGGACCATCAAGAGACTGAACGACCAGCAGAAACAGCAGGCACAGGCGGAAGCGGCCATGCCGGGGGCGTATGAGAACCGCTACGACGAAGGGATCCAGAACGCGCTGGCGGGCATGGACAGTGCCAACAGCGCAGGACTGGGCTTTGACAGCCAGAATGGCACCTACCGGGGCGCACTGAGCCGCCTGTTTGGCAACGCGGGCGCGGGGGCCAGTGCGGCCGAGCAGGTGGCAAACAGCCTTAGCGGCGGGTACGGCACGGACTGGGCCAAGAGCGCGGCACAGCAGGCGGCGGCCGGGGAGACGGGCCAGACCGCCAACGTGTACGCCCAGGCGCGGGCGGATGCCCTGAGCCAGTGGCAGCAGGAACTTGCAGGCCGGGGCACCCAGCTGGACAACCTGCTGACGCAGGACCAGCTTGCACGCAGCGAGTACGACGGAAGCGTGCAGAACGCAGCAGACTGGCGGAGTTACCGGTACGACCGCACCCAGCAGGCCCGGCAGGAGAACAGCGACTTTTTGAGCAACGTGTGGAACGTGATCAAGAACGTGGGCAGCGATGTGGGCAAGGCCTATAATGCTTACATGGGTTACAGCCAGCAGAAGGCGAATGCCATTGTGCAGGCAAAGGAAGAGTACCGGAACGGCAACGTGGACGGTGCAAAAGCCATCCTGAAAATGTACAGGATGGACGAGAATATGTTCGACAACCTGCAGGGCGTGAGCGACTTTACGGTGCAGCAGAACGCGGCGCTGAAGGAGGCATATGAGATGCTGGACCAGGGCGCGCCGGAAGCTGCCATCAGCAAGTTTCTGGAACCTTACGACCTGAGCTACGACATGTTTGACGAATGGAAGGGCCTTTCAAAGACGGACAAGGATAATCTGGACTATCTGATGAAAGCACAGGACTATACGACTGCAGGCGCACCGACGCTGGGACAGACCATTGCAAGGGCGGTTGGATATGGGACGGATGCGCTGGACAGCTTCGATTCGGTGACGAACCGGCTGAACCAGGCAGACCTTGCCAAGTACGCAAGCCAGCTGGCCATCAGCAACCGGTACAAGACCACGACCGGGACAGGACGCGGGAGCGGCGGAAAGAACAGCAACCAGAACACAAACAAGCAGAGCAACAAGACAGACGGGTACACCCAGCCGCAGCTGAACACGATGCTGAAAGCATACAACAGTATGAAGCCGGATGACAAAAGCTACAGCTACTATACCGATGTGCTGGCGGATGGGGGACGCATCGACCGGCTGAGCGGCGTGGGCAACCCGGGAAAAGCCAACGGCACAGCCTGGGAGCAGGGCATGTACAACGCGCGGAAGATGGCCAACAGCGGGTACAGCCAGAACCAGATCGCAAGCGAGCTGGCCAACAACACGAGCCTGAGCAGCGACCAGATCTCGGCCATTATGAACCAGATCGACTACGAGTGGCGCGGAACGAAGTGATGAGGTGAGCGTATGGGATGGAGCGCACAGGACATTGAAAAGCTGCGCAAACAGAATAATGGGCAGAAGAGCACAGCGGGAACCGGCCAGAGCGCGGCACCGAAAAGCACGACGGCCCCAGCGCGGAGCAGCGGAAGCACCGGCTGGAGTGCGGAAAAAATCGACGCGCTGCGGACGGGCAGCGGGACCAAGCCGGCGGCCAAAAGTACCGACGCCTGGGTGAACCGGAGCGCTGGCACCAGCGTGCGCAGCACGGCACAGAAAGCCGGGACGCAGAGCGCGGGAAAGAGCAACCAGAACCCCACGAGCGGAAGCCTGAGCGCGCAGGTGCTGGGGCAGATGACCGGGACCCAAAGCGTGCAGACCACGAAAAAGGCGGGATCAAAGTTGCCGACGGTGGAACGCACCGGACAGCCGGAGTGGCTGGGAACGGGCAAGAACAGCGCCCCGGCGGCCAAGGTGCTGGGGACCGGGACCAAGAGCGGAAAGACCTATGCCGAGCGAAACAACGCCATGCCGATGCAGAGCGCGAGCGGGGCAATGGCCAGTGCACCGAACGCGGAGAGCGTAAAAAAGCAGATCAAGGATGCGGACGCAAAGCGGGTGGAAAGCTGGTATGCGCGGGATGCACAGCAGCTGAAGCAGGAGACTGAAGAGCTGAAGGCAACCGACAAGTTCAGCGATTTCGACCGGCTGAACCAGTGGATGGATGCAGACCCGCAGCACCGGCAGCTGGTGCGGCTGCTGCGCACCGGCAAGGGGAACAAGACCTATGCTGAACGAAACAACGCCATGCAGCCGATAAGCGTGAGCGGGGCAATGGCCAGTGCGCCGACGGCGGAAACGAGCACGGAAAAGCGGGAGTACACCGACGCGGAGCTGCTGGCCAAGGGCTACAGCCGCAAGCAGATCCGAGAGGCGCGGCAGTACATTGCCGACTTTGATGCCCTGCCGGACTGGCAGCGGGCGGCGCGGCGCATCTCCAACACGATCGGCGGCATTGTGGACACGGTGGCGTCGGCCCCGCTGATGGCGGGCGAGACGGCCGTGCGGAGCGTGCAGAACGCAGCGGAGACCGGAAAGAACTGGAACGAGCTGCAAGAGAGCGTGAAGAGCGACGACCGGCAGTGGAAACTGCTGCGCCTGATGACCGGCGGAAAGACCCAGTATGCAGAGCGGGACAACGCCATGCAGCTGAACAGCAGCGGGGTGATGGCGGCCCCGGCCCAGAGCACCGGCATGGCCTACACGGACGAAGAGCTGAAGGCCAAGGGCTACAGCCAGAGCGAGATCGACCGGATGCGGGCGCGGATCAGCGGGGCAAAGGTGAGCGAGGGCATCGACCCGGAGAAGAGCCTGGGCTACCAGATGTACAAGCGCGGCCAGCAGCTGAACGAAGCGGCGCAGGCGGGCATGAGCCCCATTGCGCGCCAGCTGATGGGGGTGACCACCAGTGCGGCGGAAAACCTTGCGGTGGCGGGCATCAGCCCGGCGCTGGTGCTGCCGGTGCTGAGTGCCCAGGGCGGCGCGGAGAGCATGGGCCAGAGCATCGAGAAGGGCGAGAGCGCAGGCAAGACGCTGGCAGGCGGCCTTGCGAAGTTCGGTGCGGGGTGGGCCATCAACAGCGTGGGCGCGGCAGACCTTGCCCGGACCATGGGCAGCGACTACGCCAAGGACACGCTGGCGGGGAAGCTGGCGGACGTGGTGCGCAGCGTGGCAGACAACGGCGTACTGGCGCAGCAGTACCCGACGGTGGCGAATGCCATTTCCGGCGGCATCGACAATGCCATGCAGGCCTTTGTGGAGACCTATGCGGACAAGGCCATTGACGCGGCCCTGGGAGACGAGCAGGCGGCGCAGGAGCTGTTTAACAGAGACACCTTTTTGACGGCACTGGAGAGCGGCCTGACGGGCGGCGCATCCGGCGCGCTGGGCGGTGCCGTGGGCACGCAGCTGGGCAGGATGAGCGCGGCGCTGGAGGCGAAAGGACAGACCGGACAGCGGAATGGACCCTCTCCGTCAGCGCAGGGCGCTGACAGCTCTCCCGAGGGGGAAGCCTTGGGGGGCGAACTCCCTCAGTCGCCTACGGGCGACAGCTCTCCCGAGAGGGCGAGCTTGGGGCTGGAACGGCAGACGGAAGCGCAGACAATGCAGAGCAGCAACCCGGCGGTGCAGCAGCTGGCCGAAGCGATGGACAGCGGGACCCTGACAAGCAGGACCATCAAGCTGTTTACCCCGAACGCGGCCAACGAAGCGAACCGCGCGGCATTTGCCGAGGCATACGGGATGGAGCTGCCCGAAACGGCGGCACAGACCCGGCAGGTGCTGCGGCAGATGGAAGCCGAGCGGAGCACGGCGCAGTCGGCGCAGGAGGAACAGCAGGCACCGGAAGCCGTGAAGCAGGAGCAGACCGGGGAGCTGCAGGGCAGCGGCCGGGAGATCCGGGACGGCGTGATGACCACATGGAACCCGGACGGGACCGTGGAGACGCAGGTGCTGGACCGGGAGATGGCTGCGCGGGCACAGGCCGAGCGGCAGGCGCAGGCCGCACAGAAGCGGACCGTGGAAAACACCGGGGAAACGGTGGAAACTCCCGCAGTCTCGCATTCGCTCGACAGCTCCCTCGGTGAGGGAGCCTTTGCACAGCAGACAGGATCGGCGCAGGCCGTGAAGGAGCTGGCGAAGAAGTACCGGGTGAGCGATGCGGCAGCGGAGAGCATGAGCCGGAATATGCCGGAAGGCGTGGGCGCCGAGGTGTACACCCCGGCGGCGGCAAGCCTGTACCGGCTGGGCGTGAACGGCGAGGGCGAGAGCTTTGCGCAGGCGCTGCAGATGACCGGCAGCGGGGCACTGAGCGGCGCGGTGCGGCAGGTGCTGGCGACCGGCGAGACCGGGCGGCTGGCGCTGGAGATGGCCTACACCCAAGGCAGGGGCGAAGCCGAACGCTACAAGGAGACCAAGGCGGCAGAGCTTGGCAGAAAGCCGGATGCGGCGGCACTGCGGGAGGATGCAGGAACCTTGTACAACGGCGACGGCGCCGAGAGCGAGAGCCGGAGAGCCGGGGACGAGCTGATCCGGCTGACGGCGGGGGCAAACGGCCTTGCGGCACAGCGGGTGACTGAGGGCATCAAAAACCGGGCGAAGGGACTGATCCAGAGCGGCATCGGGAAGGTGTTCTACTCCGGCGAGGCGGACACGGCCACGGTGCTGCACGAGACCTTCCACGCGGCGAACAGCTGGGACAGCGCGGGCGCACAGGAGATGATCGACACCTTTGAACACTACCTTGTGAAGCAGAACGGCATGGACAGCGTGATGCAGCTGGTGGAAAGCTACCTTGACCGGTACGAGAAAGCAGGGCAGAGCCTGACCTACAACCAGGCCATGGAGGAGATCACTGCCGACGCGATGCAGAGCATCTTTGGCAGCGAGGAGAGCTTCCGCAATTATCTGCGCCAGCAGGCATTGGAAGCGCAGCTGAACGCCAGCGCACTGGGCAAGTGCCAGCGGGTGATGGAGAAGATCGGCACCATGCTGGAGAAGGTGCTGACGGACATCAAGAGCCTGCTGGTGAAGGAGCCCACCAACGCGGCGGCGCGGGCGGCAAAGACGTTGACCGAGACGCAGCTGAAAGACCTGCAGCAGCTGTGGTTCAACCACCAGACGGACGCGGGCGAAAGCTACCGCGCGGCGCTGGAAGCAAACGGCGGGGCAAACAAAAACGCTGCCGGAAGCAAAGCGGCAGCGGAAGGAGAAAAATATAACCTGCCCGAAATGGCAAGCGAGACCGAAGAGAAAAAGACAAAGCGTCAGATGGCGCTGACCATCCGGCCGGCACAGCCGAATGCTCAGCGAACCGCAAAGGTGAGCGGACAGAACTGGTCCGGCGTGAGGCCACAGGATGCGAGAAAAGCGATCAGGGAAGTGCTGACTGAATTTGGAATTCAGGAGAAGGAGTTTGACCTTGACGACCTTGATATTGAATTTAGATACGGAAACAATAACATAAAGGAAAGCGTGGGCAAGCAAACAGAGCTGACCCCGCGCGAATACAACGATTTTGCACTGGTGCAGGCAAACATTGAGGAAGTACTGCGAAATGCAAAGCCGCTGGAAGCCCATGCTGACAAGAAAGGTAAGCCCCATGTAGAGGGCATGATCGTGCTGGCAAGTGCGCTGCAGGACGGAGAACGCATCATCCCGGTGCGTGCAGAACTGAAGCTGTTTGATAACCGCCCGACAACACTTTATTTTGCGATCGCAGAGACTACCACGCAGGAAAGCCGGGATGCAGCCAATAAAAAAAGAACCGGGTCAGAGTCCCGTGGAGATGGTGTTTCCACCACCGACAGCGTGACTACCGGTTCTTCTGAAAAAGAGCTGGATCTTCAGGTGCGTCAAGAGCCATTGCTGACTCAGGAGGCTGCCCTACCAGTCTCTTCTGAAAGAACCGGGTCAGAGGGGTACGATGCTGGAATCGCTTCCAACATGGAAACCCCTACCGGTTCTTCTGACCTCAGTATATTCGATTACTACCGCCTTGTCAACCACGATGCGAATTTTACCAAATACTTTTCAGACGAAGTGGCGCAGAAAGCAGAGAGTGGAATACCGGGCGCGGCCGAGCGGCTGCAGGCGCGGGCGGACGCGATCGAGAAAGACCGGAACTACATCCGGGACCACGGAAAGTACCAGCTGGACGTGGACAGCGAGGACGTGGAAGCCGCGAGGGAAGCGCAGATGGGAAGCGGCCGGGCAGCGAGCGAGGCTGTGCAGAAGGTGATGAAGCAGGCACAGAACGCCACGGTGAGCGACGACAGCCTTTTGTACATTGCCCGGAAGATGGTGAAGGCCAGCGCAAGCCGGATGGACGCAAAGACGATAGCAAGCCGTCTGGCGGCACTGCGGGACTACATGAACGGCGGAAACGTGGACTGGGCCCAGGCCCACGGCTTTGTGCTGGACATGGCGCAGCAGATCATGGAGAAAAGCACAAAGAAAAACGACGCGCTGTGGAAACAGTACCCGGAACTGCATCAGATGGAAATGAGCCTTGAAAAAGGCAGCAAGGACTACCGGGAGGTGGTGTATAAATACGGCAGCTGGGCAGGGGCTACCAAGGAGCTGGCAAGGCACGGCGTGAAGCTGACGCTGACAAAGAACGGCGAGGTGAGCCGGTGGGACGCGGACTTTACCGAGCTGCAGGGAATTGGCGGAGGGCTGCTGCCCACGGAAACACCCAGCAGTGCGGCAGATGCGCTGGAGGCGATGGCAGCCGCGCATGATGCCATCCGCCCGACGATGGAAAGCGCCTACGACAGCGACTGGGACGCGGCAAAGCAGGAACTGGCCATGGAGATCTGGGGCGAATACTTAGGCCTGCCGGGAGTGGCGAACGAAAGCAATGCGGCGCTGCGCAGAAAGTTTGGGCAGCAGACAAAGGAGATGAACGAGAAAGCCAGAAAGCATGCGCTGGCATTACAGGCGCAGGTAAACTTAGAGGAGGCAAAGCGGCGGGCACGGAACCGGCAGAAGATGGCAAAGCCCTATGCGGATGCGACCGCGAAAGCGAAGGAACACTACGCTGAGACCGAGGAAAAGCTGCGGGAGAAGATTGGCGCGAAGGAGCGGAAGCTGGAGCAGCAGGCGGCCATACAGCGGGAAGCCGAACGCGGCTGGGCACGGGAAAAAGTGGCCATTGCGAAGGCGAAGAACGAACAGCGGCTGGCGCAGATGCGGGAGAGCCGGGACAAGGACAACACCCGGCGGGCCATCCGGAAGGTGACGGGAGAGCTGACAAAGCTGTACGAGCACCCGAAGGAGGGCAGCTACATCCCGGACTATCTGCTGGACAAGGTGATGCCTGTGCTGCAGCTGGCAAACGAGGTGACCGGGAACCGGGAGACCGCCGAGCGGCTGGCAGGCTGGCGGCACCGGGGCGAGGATGGCTGGCACTACACCCCGATGCAGGACACCAAGACCGAGATGGACGCGGCGGTGGACGGACTGCGGCGGGGCATCCAGCGGGAGATGGAAGCGGGCGACCGGGCGAACCTGGAATGGGAGCAGAGCGGCCTGACCGACGCTATCGACAGCTGGCTGGCTGACGTGAATGACAACCGGCAGCGGGAGATCGCGCGGCTGGAAGAGGCCATCCAGAACGCGCAGAAGCTGGGCGACGAATACGGCGGCATCGACGGCACGGCGATGGAGGCGCACCTGAACGCGCTGCAGAAAGAACTGGACGGCTACAAGAGCGGCGGCATGGCGGCGCTTTCGGCGGCGGAGCTGCGAGGGCTGCGGGACATCCTGGAGCAGACGGCGCACATCATCAAGATCGACAACGTGGTGGTGGGCGCACAGGAGGACGCCATGATCGACGATTTTGCCGAGGGCGCGAAGAGCGAGCTGGCAGCGGCGAAGGGCGTGAGCAAAAAGACGGGCCTGCTGGGCAAGGTGAGCCGGGAAATGAACAGCTACCGGATGAACACCATGAACATTGAGCGGATGTTCGAGAGGATGAGCGGATATGCCCACGGCGGGTACCTGGAAAACCTGGGGCAGATGCTGAACGACGGACAGCGGAAGAAAACGAAGATCCAGATCGAGTGCAATCGCATTTTTGACAACGTGACCGGCAAGGCCCACGAGAAGGAACTTTACCACTACACCCACGACCTTGTGGACATCGGGTTCCGGGACGAGAGCGGCCGGACGCGGAAGGTGAACCACGACCAGTTGGCGGAACTGTGGCTGCAGCTGCAGAACCCGCAGGGACTGCACCACATCCTGCACGGCGGCATTACGCTGGACAACATGGAAGCGAAGGTGAAGGGAGACAACGAACTGGCACAGCTGGACCGCGAGACCGTGCGGGTGGGCGAGCTGAACCTGCGGGACGCGGAAGGAAAGCTGATCGACCTGCGGGACATCGAGATGGACGAGACGGCGGTGCGGCGCAGCCTGCTGGACGAGATCGAGAAGAACCTGACTGACTACGACCGAGCGTGGATCGAGGATTACAGAAAGATGAACGCGAAGACGAGCGGGTACATCAACGAGACGAGCCTGCTGTTGAGCGGCGTGCGGAAGGCAACCACCGAAAACTACATCCACATCAACGTGGATCAGGACGCGAACCCGGAACAGAACAAGGGCATCCGGTACGACAACAGCGTGGGCAACCCCGGCTGGTTGAACCACCGCGTGAACAGCTCGAAGCCGGTGCTGCTGGTGGGCCTTGTGCAGCAGGTGAACACCAGCATCGAGAATACGGCACAGTATGCGGGCATGGCCATCCCGCTGCGGAACGCGGAGAAGATCCTGAACAGCATGCCCGGCGGAAAGACCCTGTTCAAGCAGGTGGAACACACCTGGGGCAAGGCCGGACGGGAATACCTGAACAAGGCACTGGCTGACCTGTGCGGCGTGAAGGACAGCCGGGAAGTGGGAGACGGTGCGTTTGCACGGCTGCGCAGCTTTGCAGCGCAGGCGGTGCTGAACGCCAATGTGAACGTGACGCTGCTGCAGGCGGCATCCTTACCTACGGCGGCGGCAGAGCTGGGCTGGGGCAGCACGGGCAGGGCGGCGGTGCAGTTCGGCGCAAACCTGCTGGACCCGATTGCGCGGTTCTTTGGCAGCGAGGGCGAGGGTGCCCTGACGAAGATCGAAGCGCGGATGGCAGAGCACGGAGACGAACTGCTGCAGTACCGCCTGCGGGGCACCGGCACGGCAGAGCTGGGCAGCGCCGGGGCACAGAAGGGCTTCTTTGGCCGGATGCACGACGCGGCACGGAACAGCGACAACGCGGCAGTGAGCGGCGCGACCCACGCGGCAGACAAAGTCGTAAGCCTGTGGACGGGCGGCATTACCAAGGCGGACGAGATCACGGTGGCGGCGCTGTGGGCCGGAAGCGAGAGCTATGTGAAGAGCCACCCGGAGGAGTTTGCCGCCGGAGCGGAAGTGACGGACAGCCCGGCATACTGGGCGGCGGTGAACGAAAAGTTTGAGCGGGTGGTGGAGCGCACGCAGCCCAACTACACGGCGATGCAGCGCACCGGCTACCAGCGCACCAAAAACGAGATGGCGAAGTTTCTGATGATGTTCAGCACCCAGCGCCAGCAGAATGCGCAGATCTGGACGGCCAGCGTGGAGGACATGCTGGCACAGTATGAGCGGTACGGCAAGAGCGACAATGCCGAAGCGAAAGCAGAGATCAAAAAGGCGAACGAACGGTTTTTGAACGCGGCCACGAGCCAGGTGGCGCAGACGGCGCTGATCGCGGCGCTGGGGATCGGCGTGAAGTTCCTTTTGCACCGGTGGGATGACCTGCAGGACGAAAACGGCGACATGACCAGGAAGAGTATTCTGGACGCATTGACCTATGACTTTTTCAAGAGCTTTGTGGGCAACTGGACCGGCGGCAGCGAGGTGATGAGCGCAGGGGAGATGATCCTGAACCGCAGCTTTACCAGCTACGACACCATCAGCATGACCGGCATTTCGGCCATCAACGACCTGACCGAGTGCATCGGGAAGGTGTACCAGCTGAACGCCGAGGACACCAGCGGGATGACCGAGGAACAGCTGGAGACCCACAAACAGAAAACGGTGCAGGCCGTGGCCGACATGCTGGGGCAGCTGGGTATGCTGCGGGGCGTACCCTACACGAACCTGAAAAAGCAGGTGCAGGCGGTGACCGGGTGGATGGACACGGCGGCGAACTGGAGCCGGGACGGCGGGAACTTCAACAGCCTGCCGGAGAGCGCCACCGGGCAGTATGACCGGCTGTACAACGCGTATGTGAGCGGAGACCCGGACGAAGCGCAGGCGGCCGTGAAAAAGCTGGACCAGATGGTACAGGCGGGAGCCATTGCCGAGAACAAGATGTACGACCAGCTGAAGACCCGGCTGAAGAAGTACGACGGACGGGTGAAGGAAGCGGCGCAGCAGACCAACGCGGGAAACTGGGAGGCGCGGAAGGACATTGTGGATGAGGTGACCAGCGAGCTGAAAAAGCTGCTGAACACGGATGACCCGGACGTGCGGGACACGGTGGTGGGCGCGGTGGACGCTGCGGCAAACGAGATGCTGGCGACGGAAAAGGGCTACGACAGAAGCGCGGGCATCTATGCCGGACTGCGGGATGCTGTGGACAGCTGGAACGCGCAGAACGTGCAGGAAGAGTACGACCGGCTGGTACGGGCTGGAAAGGACGCGGGAAACATCAAGAAAGAAATCACGAAGCTGGCGAAACCGGACTACCTTGCGGGCAGCGACGCGGACAAGCAGCGGATGGCGGACATGCTGCTGGCCCTGACCGACGCGGACGGCAAGGCACTGTACACCGAAAAGACCTTTACACAGTGGGAAAAGGCGGCAGAGAAGGCGGCACAGGCGGAACCGGAAGAGGACCCGTATGCACTGCTGCGGTGATGACCAGATGCCAACCAAGTGGCAGCCAACCGGTGACGCTTTGTCACCAATAGAAAGCACCCCGGCGGGCAAGACCTGCCGGGGTGCTTTTGTAAAAGTACACGGTTTTTTGCGGGGCAGCGGGACGGTAGACTGGGAGAAAAACGGAAGGAGGAAAAGACCATGCAGGTAAGGATCGTGGAAAAGCGATTCGGCGGGGTGGAGTTTGCCCCGGAGATGAAGGTGCTGCACCTGGGCGGGCAGAGCAGCGCGAACGTAGAGCGGCTGGAATTTACCCTGCCGGAAAGCTGGCAGGGCAAGAGCGTGACGCTGCACATCCAGCGGCAGGACGGCACCCTGCCTGCCCCCATTTTGCTGGACGAAGCGCACAGCTGTGCGGTGGGCAAGGAGTTTACCGCGTCGAGCTGCGGCAGCTGGATGCTGCTGGCCCTGGGCGAGGACGGCTTCCGGGCGCTGACACGGCCGGCAAAATACGACTGCTACGAGACGCTTGCCACCGACGGCGACGCGGAGATCAGCCCGACGCAGTACGAGACCTTTGTGGCGCGGGTGCTGGCGTACTCGAACAGTGCGGCGACCAGCGCGCAGGAAGCGCGGAACAGCGCAGGTGCGGCCGCGAAGGATGCGAAGAGAGCCGAGGCGGCACGGACAGAAACGGTGACGGCGGCCGGACAGGCCGGGGCGGCACAGAAAGCGGCAGAAAGCGGCGCAGCCCGGGCCGAGGCGGCAGCCGATCGGGCGGAGAAAACGGCACCGGCGGACGGACCGGTGAAGAGCGTGAACGGCATGGGCGGCGCGGTGACCCTGACGGCGGCGGACGTGGGTGCGCTGGAAGCGGGCAGTGCGGACTATGTGGAGCGCATCGAGCTGAACGGGCAGGTGATGACCCTGACCATGGGCGACGGCAGCACACGGACGCTGCAGACCAAGGACACCACGGCACTGGATGTGATGACCGGCGTGCTGGGCGTGGAACACGGAGGAACCGGAAAGGACACAGCCCTGACGGCGGAGGATGTGGGAGCCTACGGCAAGAACGAGACCTACGCAAAGACGGAGGTGTACAGCCGCGCGGAGACCTACCCGAAAACGGAGGTGTACAGCCAGAAAGAGGCCGACGCCAAATTCGGCCCGCCTTACAGCCTGCCTGCCGCCACAGCGGCCCAGCTGGGCGGCGTGAAGGTGGGGGACTACCTGGACATCGCCCCGGACGGCACCCTGAGCGGCAAGACGCTGTATGACACCATCGCGGCCAGTGTGGCGGTCAAGTCGGAGGCGCGGCTGGTGTGGAATACCCATGTGACGTCTCCTAACAGATTCACAACTTGGGATGTTCAGATTCCAGGAAATGTTGATAAGATATGCATTACCAAAGGCAAGTACAACAGCTACAATAATAGCACTGAAAAAAGCATTGCACGCGGTGGCACGACAACTTATGACTGTGACTACAATTTTACAATCACATTCCAAACAAACGGCATCCTTCATGTTGTTTATCCATACAAAACAATGTTTCCTCTGGAACTCTGGATTGACGGCTACCACTACCCCACCCTCGCGGACCTGCTGACGCAGGTGACCGCCGTGGAG
>OLGY01000780.1_pt1 | contig 19770 bp, 15 predicted proteins | sample 1605951 | NCBI WGS metagenome assembly OLGY01 (sample SAMN03283280) | human gut metagenome | biome: human-associated habitat; material: feces | host: Homo sapiens | place: Peru | collected 2012
TGTGACCCGCATTTTCTGCGGGCTTTCGGAGGTATTAAAATGAAGCTGACACTCATACGTCACGGTGAAACGGAGGGCAGCCGCCGTGATCTCTACTACGGCGCGGCGGACATTCCGGTGCTGCCGGAATCGCTGAAGGCGCTGGAGGAAAAGGCAAAGGCGGGCGTCTACCCCACCGCCGGCCGCTACTGCATCAGCGGCATGCTGCGCACGGTGCAGACGCTCCGCGCCCTGTACGGCGACGTGCCCTACACCGTCCTGCCGGGACTGCGGGAGATGGATTTCGGTGATTTTGAAATGCGCGCCTACGCCGGCGATCTGGAAAACGACCCGGCCTTCCGCGCGTGGTGCGAGGATGCGGAGCACAACGTCTGCCCCCACGGAGAGAGCGCACCGCAGGTGCTGGAGCGGAGCCTGCGCGCCATCCAGCCGGTGCTGGATGCAGGCGAGGACACGGTGTGCGTCATCCACGGCGGCGTGACCTCTGGGCTGATGATGCACTGGTTCGGCGGCACGCGGTACGACTACTCCCCGGCACCGGGCACCGGATTTCAGGCGATTTTCCGGGACGGAAAGCCGGAGGGCTATATACATATCGGATAAAGGAGCATAACTATGGACTACACCTATCGGACAAAGGGCACCTGTTCCCGCGAGATCTCCTTTGAGCTGGACGGCGACAGGGTGAAGAACGTACACTTTGTGGGCGGCTGCGACGGCAATCTGAAGGCCGTGGCCAAGCTGGTGGACGGCATGACCGTGGAGCAGATCGAGACCATGCTGCGGGGCAACACCTGCGGCCCGCGCCCCACGTCCTGCGCCGACCAGCTGGCTATCGCGGTGCAGGATGCCTATAAAAAGGAGCAGGCGGGCGAGTAAGACTAAGATATGGAAAAGGCGGCTCGCAGAGCCGCCTTTTCGTTTTTACTTTACCAGTCCGCGGGAAGCGGCGTATTCGGCGTTGATCTCCGCCAGCTCCTTCTCCCCGTCGATATAGGGCCGGTAGATCTCGTCCACCCGTCCGCCGCCCAGATTGCCGCAGCCGCTGCAGCCGTCGCACGGGCTGCCGCATACGCTGAGGGCGCGGCGGACGATCTCCTCCCGCTGGGCGCGGGTGGTGTCCTTGATAAGCAGGGACTGCATGTGTGATTCCTCCTACGTTGGCTTGTCCGGGGCGCTCTGCCTGAAACCGCCTGTTCCGGTGCCGGTTTTCTGCAAGCGCCCGTTGTCTGTTATCCGGCCATGTCCAGCATGTTGCCGATGAAGATGCCGTACCCCCGGGTGGGGTCGTTGAGCAGCACATGGGTCACTGCGCCCACAATACGGCCATTCTGTAGAATGGGACTGCCGCTCACGGTTGATGTCAATATGGGACAACAAATAATTTTTTAAGAACTTTATTCGACAAATTCACTTGTAAAATCATGAAATTTCCAGCTAATTTGAATTTTTTGCCTGTGGAAAACTAAAATTTCACAAACTAATTCCCGCATAAGAGCAGGGTCTAAAGCGCTTATTTCATGGTACGGAGAGAGGACGGAGGTTTGCCGTTCTTCCTTTTTGGCGGTCTCCTCCTCCGCGCAGAGCAGTTCCCAATCGCTTTCCAACTGGGCGAGCTGCCGCTTCTTTTCGTTCTGTGCGTGGAGAAGGCTTTCCCGTTTTTCTGTAAAGGACTCTTTTGGCAGTTGGCCGCCAACATGCTCCTCATAGAGAGACATGAGCTCCTCCTGCTTGCGGCAGATATCGGCCTGCACTCTCTGCATCCTTGTATTGATGGCGCGGCGCTTGGAGGCGTGACTCTCAAATTGCCGCTGATAGGTCTCAAGACGGGCGTCTCGCAGCCGGCACTGCATATTGATCGCACGGATGAGAATAGCTTGCAGGTCGGCATCAGAGATACTGACCTCGGCACAGTCGCTTTCCGGTACATAGCGTGCCGACGCACAGCGCCAGTTCTTGTTGGAGACCTTGCCCTTCACCAGACGGTTTCCGCAGCAGCCGCAGACGAGATAGGGCTGAAGCAGGCTTGGCGTGTTTCCTGTCGGCGTTTTCGGCGCCGTTTTCTGTACGGTGCTGCGGGCGAGATAGTATAGCTCCCGTGACACGATAGGCTCGTGAGTATGGGGGATGATGGGGCGCTCCGCTTCGGGGAGCAGCTTCGTGCGGTTGCTGCCGACCTTGACTACATGAGATTTGAACGCCTCCGTATCGCCGGTGTAGATGCGGTTCTGAAGAATATTCCGGACGGATTCATATGTCCAGAATTTCCGCACCTTGTAGCGGCCTCGGACTTTCGCCAGATAGACAGATGGCGTTTCGGTGCCAGACGCATTCAGCCGCTGCGCGATCTGTGTGATGCTGATGCCCTGCGAGGCCCACTGAAATATCTGCCTGACGACATCGGCGGCAGGCGGGTCAACTACGATAGTGTTCTTCCGCTCACCCTTCTGATAGCCGTAAGGTACCGCGCCAAAGGCATATTCGCCATTCAGCTTCTTACGGTCTGTTACGCTTTTGATCTTGCGGGACAGGTCGCGGCTGTACAGCTGGTTCAGCAGATTGGTGATGCCCAGCTCCAAACCGCCAGTGGATTCACCGTAGTCGGCGCTGTCGAAGTGGTCGTTGATGGAGATGAAGCGGACGCCATACGCAGGAAATACAAACTCCAGATAGTGGCCGCCCTCCAGAAAGTTTCTGGAAAAACGGGAGAGGTCACGCACAATGACAGTTTTGACACTTCCAGATTTTACCAGCGACAGCAGCCGCTGTATACCGGGACGGTTCATATTGGTGCCGGTGTAGCCATCGTCTACGATCTCCTCAACGGTTCCCTCCAGATCAGGACGGGACGCGAGGAAGTTCTGTACACAGAGACGCTGTGCGGAGATACTGAAGCTCTCCGTGGCATTTCCACGTGCGACGTCGCCATCCTCCGAAGAAAGGCGGTAGTAGCAGATCATGAGATCGGAAGTTACTTTATCCACAGCAAGCAGCCTCCTCTGTCAGTGTGTGATAGGGGCGTAGTGCAGCAAAGGGGTCGGCATAGTTGAGTTGGATCGTGATGCTGCGGTCCTCGTGAATAGAAATGCGTTCGACAAGCGTATCAAGAAGCCCCCTTGTTATGGCCGGGAGCCGCTGATATTCCTGCATAGCGCGTACCCACGCCTGCGCGGTGGATAAGCCCTTCTGCATCTGCGCGATCCGCTCCTTTTGTGCGGCTTCTGCCGCGAGAATGCGGTTGAGCTCTGCCCGGTATTTTTCCTTGGCGTAGAGAAATTCCTCGCGGCCGATCAGACCGGTGGACAGGTCGTGAATCAGCATATCCAGCTTCCGGTCAAGGCTCTGCCGTTGGAGCCGCAGGCTTGTGGCGGTATTTTGCTTTTCCTGCTTTGCCTGTGTCAGTTCAGCGGCATGGTCGATCTCATGGATCAGCCGCTCTACATCAACCGCCAATGTCAACTGTTGGTCTAAGACATCGGTGACAGCGGCAAGCAGCCGCTCATGGCGGATGTAGTGACTGACACAGGCGGTGTGTGCGGAGTAGCGGTAGCGGTTGCAGTCATAAAACAGCCGACTGGGCGAGTGTGCGCCGTGCCGGGCGCAGCCTTTGCCGGCCCCCATGGGACTGCCGCACTCCGCGCAGAACAGTTTACCACGGAAAAGATCAGCCTGCACATCGCCAATATCAGCACATGTGTGATATGTGGCGCGGGACGCAAGAACCTCTTGATTGACCTGCTGCACCACGTCAAACAGCTCCTTGCTGATGATCGGCGGATGTGCGTTTGGAATGACCGTCCATTGCTCAGTGGGCTGACGCTTCTTTTTCTCGTTCAAATGGTTTCGGGATATCTTCCCATAGGTGCGGTTGCCGATATAGACATCGCTGCCAACGATCTTGCGGATAGTCGCCCTGCTCCACAGTGCGTCACGGTACGCTGCGGAGCTGTTCATTCCACGCAGATAACGCAGTTGCGCGGGGGACGGGATATGTTCCTGATTCAACTGCTTTGCGATGGCGTTGAAGCTGACGCCCTCAGAACGCAGGGTAAAGATACGCCGGACGACCGGAGCGGTGTCCTCATCAATATCATAGGACGCGGCAGCGGCGTTCCGGAGATAACCATAAGGGATACTGCCGGACGAAGGCAGATAGGTGCCGCTGTGCATTTGCGCGTGGATGCTGCTGCGGATTTTGCGTGAAATGTCCTTGGCGTAGTTCTCATTCATGACCATTTTCAGCGGCATGGTGAGGGACGCGGCAGCACCGGCATCCTGTACAAGACTGTCATAGTTGTCATTGACGCTGATAAGGCGCACGTTCATGGTGGGGAATATCTGCTCCACCAGTTCACTGGTCTCGACGAAATGGCGGCCCAAACGGGAGATGTCCTTGATGATAATGCAGTTGATCTTGCCGCTCCGTACATCCGCCATCATCTGATGGAATGCCGGACGGTTGTAGTTCATGCCGGTATATCCGTTGTCAGCGTACCGCTCGGCAATTTGGATATCGGGATATTCCGCGAGGAAAGCATCAGCGATTTTCGCCTGATTGCCGATGGAATTGCTCTCGGTGTCGTCACCGTCCTCCACAGATAACCGGCCATACTGTCCTGCCAGATAGTGGACTGACGCCTCAGACACAGGTGAGGCCGACAGATATTTGCTTTTCCGTGCCATGCTTACCCCACCTCCTTCGCCGCTGCTGCGATCATCTGCTGGTAGGATGCCAGCTCATCGGCGTAGTTAAACTGTATCGTAATTTGCTTGCCCTCGGATACCGTGATCCTGCGGATCAATCCAGCAACCATTTCACGGGTAAGCTTGTCGATTTTCCTGAATTTGGTATATTCGGCGACCCAGTTCCGGGGATCTGTTGTGCCCTCCTCTAAAGCTTGCCGCCGTTCGTGCAGGCTGGCGAGGGATGCCTGCAATGCGTCGATCCGCTGTGTATAGCGCTGCCGCATCATGTCATACTCCGTGCGGGAGATCAGATCATCGTGGAAAGCCTCCAACAAACGCATACGGTATTCCTTCTGCTCGGTGATCTGCTTCTCCTTTTCCTCAATGGTCATATCCAACTGCCGGTGCTTGGCGGCTTGGATGCTCTTTTGACCGATCTCGCGAATTAGCTGGTCAATATCGACCACCAACTCAATTTGCTTCTGGATGGCCCGCAGCACCACGTCCTCTAAAGCAGTCTGCGAAATGGAGTGGCTGCTGCACAGCTTAGAGTGCTTGTGGGTGGAGCAGACGTAGTAGTAAAACGTGCGGTTGCCGCGCTTTACGCTGCGCCTGCACATGGCACGGCCACAGTCGGCGCAGTACAGCATTCCGGCCAAAGGCTGCACCACTTCCTCGAAAGGGGAGGTACGGGTATCCAGTGACAGCAGGTGCTGCACCGAAGTGAATAGCTCCTCGCTGATAATGGGTGCGTGGTTCTTCTCCACAACGCACCAATCTTCTTTGCTGCGCAGCTTCATCTGCTTGATCTTATAGTTGGGTGTTCCTCGCTTGCCCTGCACCAACGTCCCGACATAGATAGGGTTCTCCAGAATAGCCCGTACCGCGACGGGCGACCACGCGATATTATCACCGACTGCCTGAAATCCGGACTGATACTTCAGCCCCTGTTGCTGCTTATATGCCGCCGGCGGCAGAATGCCCTCCGAGGAGAGATAGTTGGCAATAGCCTGCTGGCTGTAGCCCTCCATTTTCAGTTGAAAGATGGTACGGACCACCATAGCGGCATATTCGTCAATAATGAGCTTATGCTTGTCGGCAGGGTCTTTCAGATAGCCATAGCAGGCAAAGGCGCCGAGAAATTCTCCCGCCTTGCGCTGGACACGGAACTGCGCCCGCAGCTTCTGGGAAAGGCTGCGGCAGTACGCCTCGTTCATGATGTTCTTGATAGGGATGGAAATATCATCGCACAGCGGCGTGTGTTCACTGTCCAGATCATCATTGACGGAGATAAACCGGATGCCCATATCCGGGAAAACGGTTTCCAGATACTTGCCGGTCTCGATATATTCACGACCAAGGCGGGACAGGTCTTTTACAATAACGCAGTTCGCCTTCTTTTCACGGATGGCATCCATAACGCCCTGAAAGCCGGGGCGGTCATAGTTGGTGCCAGTATAACCGTCGTCTACCCGCTCCCCCACCAACGTGATCTCTGGGTGTCGTTGCACAAACTCGTGGATCAGCTTCCGCTGGTTGTCGATACTCTCACTCTCATAGCGCTTGCCCAGCTTTGACAGGCGGAGATAGGAAATGCCATACCAATGCTGTCCGGAGAGTTCTTCGGTTTGCGGGCAAAAAAATGCAGCCATAAAACGTACCTCCTAAAAATTCAGGAAAGCGGTTTCTGGCTGTCATTGCCGGGTGGCAACATTATTTTCACTGACGGGTCTATTATGCTTTCCCGCTTTGCTTTTGTCAACAGGGAAACTTTGGAGGCTCAGGACAGGCTGCACGCATAGGCCCGCAGGCGGTCTTGCAGGCTTATATCTGTGTTGGAATACGCAAGCTTCACCACAATGCCGCTGTCCGTATAGCAGTACGGGTCGCCTACCTGCTCTACATACTGCTTGATGCGTTCGGCGCAGGAGGCGGAGGTGTCGATACTCACGCAGGCGATATCCTTTGGCGCTGTATGGGTGGTGTGGCTGGTGTCCGAGTTGTGTGTATCCATAATAATTCCTCTTTTCCAGTGGCATTGTCGGTAGTATTGCCAGATCTCGGGGTTTTATGAAAATGCTGATAAAAGAGCAACGCCTCCCAGCGTAATGCTGGGAAGCGTTGTCTGTGATTCTGTATTCTAAAGAATACCAGCTTCAAAATGCCCTTTCAAGGCAAGACTTGGTGAACAATGGGTGAAGCCTTTGAGAAAAAGATGGGAACACCGGAACTCTACCGCTGCAAATCGGCAGTCAGCGCATACATTTCCGCCAGTTCTTCGACCGCCTGGTTGCGGATCTTATATAGCGTTCTCGTTGTAATCTGAGTTTTAGCACTGATCTGCTGCCATGTGTGCCCCTCGAAGTAGGCGAGTCGAATAACCTCGGTCTGCCGCGGCTCCAGAAGTGCCACATAGTGTTCCAGACGGTTGATTTCCTGCTCCAGCGGCACAAGGCGGCTGACCAGATCATGTGTCAACGCGGCATTCGCCTCATCCGCAGCACTCTGGAAGTTCATGGCGATGTAAAGCGTCTTGTTGGACACACTGCCGGAGGGCCGGCCCTCACCATCACCCTTAGCAAAGTTCATGGCCTCAATTACCTCATCCGGTGACACTTTGGCCGGATGCTCCAGCTCGTAGCGGAGCTGCTCAATTTTGCGCTTGGTGACGCGGTAGTTCTGTAAAAGAGAAAGAACCCGATCTTTTGCATTGCTGCTCATGTTCATATCTAAATTCTCCAATTCATTTCAGATACATGCTTGCGGAAACACTCAAAACTCATCATAAATGGAGGTCCTCTGCACTGAAAAAGCAGAAATCCGCGACAAGACAGAGGCTTAGGCCATGTCTTGTTCGCGGATTTCTCTATAACAGTGTTCTTGTTCGGATATTGCGATATTCACTTTTTCGCTTGCGCGCCAACGTATCTTGTTCGGCACCAAGCGGTATCAACAAACAGACGTCAAAGTAAAGATTAAACATAGGCGTGCCTCCTTTCACGGGGGCTTGGAAAATCTAATCTTCTATCCTCTGGTCAGCGTATGTGTTCTTCCCGTATTCCTTATTCGCTCATGTTTCCTCCCACATCTTCCCCCAGGTCGCAGGTATAGCGCCACTCTACCACATCGCCGTCCTTCAATTGGTAGCGGGAGCAGCCGTAGTTGGGATACCAGCCGTTGACGGCATACATCCAGCCGGAGAGCTTCCCCACGTCATACTCGTACAAATTGTGGATGCCTTCGATATAGGCGCTGTTATACACCGGCGTGAAGCTGGACTCCATGTGTATCTTATTCTCCTTGCAGACACGCTGCAGCACGTCGTAGACGCTTTCGCCGTCGCTGAACGTTACCTCTGTGGCGGGGAGAATGATACCGTCCTCCGGTACGAGGAACTTTTTGTTCTCCACGCACTTATCCATGTTGTCCAGAATGGTCTCACAGGAGATGGAGAAAGTACAGGTATGGGTCGTGGTGGTATCCACCGCCGTATCCTGCGGCTCTACCGGATCGGGCTTGCCCTCTGGGACAGGCTCGGTCATGTATTGGTCCTTATCACCGGTGTCCTCCGGCTGCGCCGTCTGCGTCTGGCCGCAGGCGGTGCAGGACAGCAGGAGCAGCGCCAGAAGCAATGCACACAGGGGTTTGGAGCGCCGCATATCACTTCACCTCAATATCCGTCATGTCAAATAGGCGTGTCTTCCCCTGCCGGAAGCGATCATAGGCAGCCAGTGCGTAGAAGCCCTGCTCAGTGGCCATGCCGTCCGGCTCAGCCTGATCGCTGCTGTGACGGAAACCGCCGCCCTCGCAGGCAAAAGCACACAGCGCATCCAACACCGTGCCGTCCGCCTTGATGAAACGTTCATCTGAGGCGGGGTCAATACCCAAGGCCGTCAGCGCCACGATCACCTGAGAACAGGATTCGCTGTTGGCCGTGCCCCAGCTCATGAAGCCGCCATCATCCTGCTGGGCATTGGACACCCACGTCAGTGCCTGTTCCACCGCCGCCTTGACGTCGGTCTCCTCCTGATAAGGCGCCAGAGCTGTCAGCGCCATGGCGGTCATGTCCACATCGGCGGTATCCCCCGCCAGCGTCCAGCCTCCGTCGCTGCACTGGGAAGTCAGTATTTCTACCACCAGGCCCTCACGGGTAGTCTGCTCCCCGCCCTCTGCACATTGCGGAATGTCATAGCCGTGGCAGTCCAGCGCGATCAACGCCCAGATAGGGCCGTTGAGTCCCTGAATGCGGAGATAGTTCATATCGGACAGTCCAGATGTCAGATCGACGCCCGCCACATTGCTGGCGTCGTATCCGGCAGCCGTCAGGCCGAGGATGGTGCGGGAGTTCTCCGTAGACTTCGAGTGGTCGAGCCGACCGGAATCGGCCTGCTCCACATAGTCCTCCGCCGCCTGCGCGTAGCTCTGCGCCGCCTCATCGGTGAGAAGCCCCGCACGGCTCAGGCCGATCACCGCCCATTCGCCGCCAACAGAACCCGCGGAAAGCGTATCCTGCTCTTGTAGATATTTACCCGTTTCACGGTAGGCGGTCTGCCATGGTGCTTCCTCTGTCTTTGCGCCGCAGCCGGTCAGCAGCACCAGCAGGAGCAGCAGCGCAATGGAACGTTTCTTCATAGGCATTTTCTCCTTGCAGAAATGTTTTTTTGCCGTCAGTGTGGCTTACCCACCGTACAATGCGCACGGTGGGTAAGCTGTCGTTGTTATGACTTGGATGCAGCGGGGAATTCCTTGATGTTGCGTAAGACGTACTGGCAAATGGTCAGTGCGTCATCTACAGTGATACTGCCGTCACCATCGACATCTGCTGCCTTCTGTTGCGCGTCCGTCAAGGTAATGTTTCGTAGGACAAACTGGCAAACGGTCAGCGCGTCATCCACGGTAATGCTTCCATCGCCATCAACGTCGCCGTAGTTCACTTCTTCCCCGCCGGTAATGGTCAAGGTCACCGTGGTCATGGGCTTATCGCACTGGACACCATATTCCATCTCCAATGTTTCACTGTTCTCCCGATTCTGGTACATGGCGTAGGGGAAGGTAATCTGGAAATCGGTGTCATCGGCGGTCAGCGGCTGCTCAGGCCATGTGACGTACTCCGTTACGTCACGGGTCTTACCATTGGCGTAGTAGGCTGTCACCTCCATGCCGGTGGGATCGAAGGTTTCTTTCTCCTTGTACTCCGTCTTGTCCGGCTGCTTCGTGATCTCAAGGCGCTCAATGATGCTGCCCACTGCCATCAGGTAGGCAGAGTCGTTCTTGAAGTAGATCGTGCCGTACTCATCCATGATGGGGCTGCAGATGGCATACTGCGCCTGTGCGCCGCTGGGCGTGAAGATGTTATAGGGTGTCGTATATGTCGCCGTCTGGCCGCTGGCCGTGTAGGTCTCCATGGTCTTCAGAGATACCTCTGTCTGGCCGGGCTTGTCCTCCAGCACACGGAGCTTACCGGGGGTGAAGTTATCGAAGAAGTACACATAGACGCATCCGGTCTCCTCCTCATAGGCCGTGGTCAGGACACCGCTGGTCTGGGGATAGCCGTGGGTACGCACCGTGTAGGCGATCTCCCAGTTGGGAATATCGATGACCGTCAGGTTATGGCCGCTGTATGCGCCGAACTGCGCCGTGCCGGAGATACCGATATAGGCCCGCCCATTATAGATGGTAGGCGTGCAGGTGGACATGGCCGGGTTGGTGGGGTCGTTCGCGTAGTTGTAGAGCTGCCGCGTGCGGACGGACTCGATCTTGCCCTTCGCATCCACGCTGGCCTCGAAGAAGTATCCGCCCTTGCTGGTGAAGTAATACTTGCCGTTGTAATGGGTGATAGAGCTGCGGATGTCGCCGGTCACATTCATCTTATAGGAGGACAGCAGCTCACCGGTCTTGGGATCAAAGGACAGCAGGCTGGGCTTGCCGGTGGTGTAGCCGGAAGCGCCGTCATCCGTGCCGATCAGCAGGAAGTCGTCGCACACATAAGCGCCGGCCCAATAGAAGCCGCCCTTACTGGTGTAGTACCATGTGGGGAGCTTTTCTTCCATCGTCTGCGTGGGGTCTTCGTCGGTGGCGCTCAGGCACACATAGTGGGCCTCGTTGATCTCGCCGACCCAGAAGCCGGTGTAGATGTAGCCGTCATGATAGACGATGGAGCTGTTGGGCTGACCGCCAATGGAGTCCCGATAGATCCACAGAGAGTCCAGCGTGTTGGCGTCGAACGCCTGGATCGTGCCGTCAGACAGACCCACGAAGATCATGCCGTTGGCATAGGTGGGCGGGTTGATGGCGAAGCTGGAATTGTGATCCATGGGCTTATCAATGAGAATTTCGCCGGAAATGGCGTCCACCTTGTAAATGCGGGAACCGGAGTAGGTGTAGATGGCACCGTTCACCAGAATGGGGCAGCCGCAGGCATTGACGTCGTAGCCTGAGCCGATGGAGGTAGCCCAGTACAGTTCGGCATTCTTGGCGTAGACCGGTGTCTTGTAGTCCACCACGCCGTTGTTCTCATTGTTCTGACGCAGATGTGGCCACGCGGAATCGAAGTTGATGAGCGTGTCGTTGGCCGGTGCCTTCTCCAGCGTAATGGTCAGCGTGCCGTCCTTGTCGGGAGCGATGTAGCCCGTCACCTTCTGGCCGATATAGCCGGTGCAGGTCACGATGTAGCTGTAGCTGGCACCGGGTGTCAGGCTGTAGGTGCCGTTCTTCTCCACGATGCGTTTGCCATTGAGATCATTGGTCAGGAACACCGTGGCATCCGCTGGGGTCGTTTGGATGGTCAACTGGATGGGGTCGCTTTTCTGAACATGGACGGTGTAGGTCAGCTCGATGCTGTCGGTGTCCGCATGGCAGACCTGCACAGAAATGTCCTCGTTGTAGAGGTCTGTATTCAGCGCCGCTTCCACACTCTCCAGCGTATCATAGCGCACACCGTTGACCTTGGCATAATACCCGCCGCAGCAGGAGGTGTCCGTGCTGCTGTTGGGATAAGTGCCGGAGATATAGAGAGCGGTGGTCTCTCTGTCAACCTTGACGTAGTAATCGGTATTGTCGCGGTCAAACTTTGTCGTGCCGCCGGAGGCTGTCACGAAGGGAAGTTGCTCATCCTTGGTCGCTGCGGTCAATCCCGCCAGATGCAGTTGGCGGACCAGCCGCATCTCGTAGTCCTGATAATAGGTGACATCGCCCACCGTCTTGCTGACGCGGATGGTCAGATCCTGTCCGTAGCCCGCCTTGGCCACAAGGCTGCTCAGGTTGTCAGCCTTCTTCGCGGTATTCACCGGCTGGGTGATCGTGACCGATGTCTCTACATCATGGATCTCCGGCACGGTGCTCTGGGAACGGTACAGCGCCGTGATCACAGCATCCGTGTCCGCGGCGGTGGCCTGTATAGCCGCCTTGCTGTTGAAGTCAGTGACAGTATAGCTGTAGCTGTGCGCGGCGGCAGCAAAAGTCTTATCAGCCTTATATGGCTGGCGGTTACTGGCAGAGGTGCCGCTGTACAGCGCCAGGGCTTTCAGGCCGTCTGTGGTGTCGGGCTCGGGTACAGATACCTTCAGGCCACTGGAGGCCGTGAAGGTGATCTGCGTGTGATACCATGTATTCTTGGTGGCGATGCAGGTATATGTCTCCCCCGGCACAAGGTGGTACACGCCGCTGACCGGCGCGATCTCCGAGCCTGCGCCGTTGAGTACCTGTACGGTCGTGCCGGCGGGGATCGTCAGCGTTACCTGTACGGAGGCCACCTTCTGCACACGCAGGGTGTAGGTGTTCTGCTCCCCGTTGGGTGCGGCGACCTGTATGCTGTGGGTCAGCGTATCGCCTTCAAGAGACACCGCGCCTGTGCCCGTCACCGTATAGTCCTCGCCGAAGGGCGTGGCCGCAATGTCCAGCGTAGAGGAGACCGTCGTCAGGCTGTACGACATCGTGGTGGGTTCAAAGGTAAGGGGCAGCTTTGTGCCCTCCGCCGTCACGGACAGCGACGCCAGTGTGGGGACGCGGGTCACGGTGATCGTGTAGGATTGTATCTGCGTATAGCCGTCTGAGGCGGCATACTGCGCCTCCAGCGTGAAGGTGCGGCCTTCCATGCCCTGCTTCACCAGATAGGTCAGGCCGGTAGCCGTACTGTCCCACGATCTGGAGATGCTGGACATATCCTTGCCGTTTGTGCCAACATAAATGGTACGCAGATAGGTGGTATCGGTGTCAGGGACATCTCCCATCGCTGCATTCAGGTAGACGCTGCCCAGAGGCATTGCCGTATCCTTGATCCAGTACTGGGCGGTGTGTGCCGTCGTATCCTGCGTATAGCGGAACGGCTTTTTGTCATTGTCCAGCAGGCGGATATCACCGAACCACTGGCCATAGGGCAGCGTCACGGAGATCTGTGCGTCAGCGGATACCGTCAGCGTTCCATCCGTGCGGTTATAGCCGCCGTCGGATACGCTGAATTTGTAGTCGCCCGCGATGACCTGTACGCTGCCCGTACCCGTGGTAACATTGCCGTAGGCATCCGTCAGCGTGACCACCGGTGCGGACACAGACGCACCGTTCTGCGTGGCTGCGGCGGAAACGGTGTACTTCGTGCCGTCCAGCAGCTTTCCGTAGTCTGCAATGGCGTTGTTGAGCCCGTTCAGCAGCGTGGTGGCCGACTCCGCAGTGGCGGTGCGCAGGCCCTTCAGTGCCGACGCATAGGCGTTGGCCGCCGCAGGGTAGTTCTGGACATGGTTCGTCATATCCAGATAGTCCGCCATACGGGTGATGAGCCTGATGGCATCATCAGAGTAGGTGCTGCTGACATGGACGCAAAGCGCAGTGATGGAAGAAGCCTGGGCACTCAGTTCATATCCGCCATTATCGTAATAGAGCAGATAGTTGGCGGATACACCGTTGATCTCGTAGATGAAGCCCTGCTCCAGACCCACGAACGCAATGTCCGAATCGGCCAGTGCTTCCTTTATGGTCTGTCCCGCCTTGTAGGGAACGCGGGTCGGCTCCACGATGGTGCTGTTGGCGTTCATAGCCGTGAACACGAAGGAACCGGCCTGCCCCTCTGCGGCGAAGGCTGTCACCGTCATGGTCAACAACAGCAGCACGCCCAGCAGGAGCGATGTGATCCGTTTTCTCATACGTTTTCCTCCTATCAGTACAGGCAGTTCCAAAGCCTGTATCGTATTTTCTGCCACAGCGTCCAGCTTGCCTTGCAGTCCGTCAGGACACGGGCGGCATAATCATCCACACAGCGGCGCTGTTCCGCGTTCATGGCATGGGGGCTGAACAGTGCCTCGCGGTTCAGTGCGGCGGCTTCCGCCGCACCCTCCGGGGGCTGCACCGTGCTGTGGTGCAGCAGACAGTCCGCATAGCCGTACCGCATGGCGATGGCAGCCTTATCGCCCGCCTCGTCAATGGCACGCAGTGCTCTATGCAGACGCTTTCGCCGCACAATGATCAGTATTAGAAGCGCCAGCACCGGCAGAAGCAGCAGCCACAGCAGGTATTTGACCTCCAGCGAGAAGACGGCCCGGTCCTGCTCCTGCTCCGTCTGTTCCTCCGGCTGCTCCACCTCCACGAACTTCTGCTGTTCGCTGACATAGGTGTTCTCCGTATCGCCGTCCCCAATGGAGGCGCCGATGTCCACATCCTCGTTGTCGATGTAGCCGGGCGTCACCTCAAAGGGCACGAAGCCGACACCGCTGACGTAATACTCCGCCCAGGCGTGGGCATTCTGCTCCGTCAGGGTAATAGGCTCACCGGCTGCGTACCGCGCCGCCTGCTCTGCCGAGAGGTAGTAGCCCTCCACATAGCGGGCGGGCACACCCATGTAGCGCAGCATCAGCACGGCAGCGGTGGCGTAGTGGACACTGTAGCCGCGTCCGCTCTTTTCCAGCGTGTATTGCAGGAAATCTCCGTTTCCGTTACCAGTCCGCACCGTCTCGTCGTAGGTCAGGTTTTCTCCCAGATAGGCATAGATGATGTTGCGTATCTCGGAGATGGTGCGAGATCCCTCCGGCAGAGACAGCTGGCGCTTTACCACCGACCAGCTTTCCTGCGTCAGCTGCAGATCCATGGCCTTCACATAGGCCGCGTAAGCCTGCTCCAGCTCCAGATAGCTCTGTATCTCCTGCCGGCCCTGGCCGGAGGCCAGCTCTCGCTGGAGCTGATACCATTCCGGAACGCTGCCAGTGAGGTAGCGCAGTTCTTCTGCCGCGGGCAGACCGGTATCACCGATCTGTGCCGCGTCCAGCAGGCCGCTGCCGTACAGCGCATAGGGATAGTAGCCATGCGCTGCACAGGCGGTCAGGTTCTTCACCGTCATGTCCAGCGGCTCTGCCGCCGTCAGCGCCCATCTGGAGGCCGTTCCGATCTGGCTCTGGCCATAAAAGCCGTCCTTGTGCAGCCAGTAAAACAGCTCCTCGTATGCCGCCGTGTCTTTCGTGTCCGCCGCTTCCCAGCGGCTGCCGGTATAGACCTCGTAGATCTGCCCGCGCAGGTAGACCTTTCCGGGCTTCTCCATGGTGAGTTCCAATGCCGGCGTATCATTTCTGTTCCATGCAGGCAGGTTTTTCAGTTCGCCCTCCGGCATGGAATTGGTAGACTGGTCATAGCGCCGTTCATGGATATGTTGGGCCACCGTCTCGGCCAGTTCCGTGGACAGGCCATCCTTCACAGCCAATCCCGCCAACAGGCAGAGCGCCGCACACAGCAGCGGCAGAAGCAGTTGAACAGGCCGTCCTGTAAGCCCCGTCGCATCTTCTCCAGCCTTTGCGGTGTGCTGCATCATCAGCAGCACCGTGCCCGCCGTCAGCAGGCCGCAGGAGACGCCGCAAGGGGCAAGCCCCGTCAACATGGCGGCGTAGGCCGGCAGCAGCAGGGGCAGCGCCATCCAGAGCCGCCCGCTCCACACGGCGCGGCTCAGCAACAGGGCGCAGAGCAACAGCAGCGGGATCACTGCCCAGTAGAGCTTGTCGGCGTCCGCCGCCGCGAAGTCCAGATAAATGCGTCCCGTGCGGGCTGTCAGCAACGACAGAAGATCGTTGCCCAGGCAACTGAAGCCGGACAGCACCGGCGTTCTGCCCACGAGGAATAAAAGCAATAGTGCCAGCGCACCGGAGGGCAGCAGCCACGGTCCGCATTTTGTCTCATACAGCAGCAGAAGCCCTGCGCACAGCGGCAGCATCAGCAGCGTCAGCAGCCACCACGGCTCGGAGATGGTGGGAAACAGCTCCCGCAGCAGCAGGCACGTTCCCGCCGCCAACACCGCGGCCACCGCCATGTCTCCCCACGGAAACCGGAGGCCCGCCGTCCGCGGAGCGCTGCCGGCTGTCAGGTACAGTCCGCTTTGAACTCTCCGCATCTGTCAAACCTCCCATCGCTGCAGCCGATCGTGCATGGTCTCCGCCGTGAACACAGTCATAGCGGGACTGCCGCTCTGCTCCGCATCCATACAGAGCAGGAAATGCACACGCGGGTCTGTCTGGAGCTGCGCGTCCGGCTGTGTGCCGAAATACAGCACGCGGCTGAACGATGTCAGCTCCGGCATACGTCCCTCCATACCACCGCTCATCCGTACCAGCTCCGGCACGGCCTGCAGCAGTGCCGCCTCATCCGAAATATCCCGTACAGGCAGGCTGTCCGGTTCTGTCCAGCAGAGCGTAAAGGACACGCCGCTGTGTATCAGCGCACTGGCCGTGGAAGAGGCGGCCTCCGCCAGTGCGTCCATCTGCGCCGGCGTGCCGGTGATGTGCTTGTCCCAGAACAACAGCAGCTCACGGCTCTCCGGCTGGCTGGCCTCACGCAGGATCAACTCGTCTGTCTTGGCCGACAGCTTCCAGTGAATCTGCCGGATGTCGTCACCGGCACGATACTCCCGCAGCTGGAACATCTCGCTGCGGTCCTCGCCGCGCCTGGCCACCGTGCCGTCCTCCGCATAGCAGGGGCTGGCCAGCAGCGTGACCTCCATGGGGAACAGCTCCGGCAGCACCGTGGTGCGCGCTAAAGCCGCCGCCTCCGCCCTTGTGGGCAGGATGCCGAAATAATCCATCAGGGTGATGGCATCCACGGAGGCGGTGATTCGCCCGCAATAGCGGCTCTGTAAGAGGAAGCGGTGTGTGCCGCTGCCGTGTGCGCGTACGCCGCCAGTGAGGGTGATATGCTCCCGCTCACCGGTCAGGTCATTGTGTACCGTCACGATACAGAAGTACCGCAGCACCGGCAGACGCGCACCGTTATGTACCTGCAAGACACATTCCGCCGCCGCGTTCTTGGACGTAGTGGTGGGCAGTGTCATATCAATCCGCAGATATTTGCGGACATAGCGGTTCATGCCCCACGAGGCCAGAGGCAGCAGCACCAGCAGTATGATGCCCATCAGCGGCCACGGAGAGCCTGTCACCGCCAGCAGGAGCAGCAACAGCACGAGCAGCAGCGCCAGTGTTGCCGCACCGCCTATGATCCTGTACTTCATTTGGCAGAGAACTCCCGCACATCCGGCTTCTTCACCGTCTGCAGCAGGTTCGTGATGATCTGCTCCGCCGTATACTCATGCAGACGCGCCTTGGCGTCCAGCACCAGACGGTGGGCGCAGACGTCCGGAAACACGGCGCACACATCGTCCGGCGTTACATAGTCGCGGCCCTCCAGATAGGCGTTGGCCTTGGCGGCGCGGGAGACTGCCAGTGCGCCGCGGGGGCTGACACCCAGCGTCACATAGGCGTTGTTACGGGTGGCCTCCACCAACTCCGCGATATAGTCATAGATACGGTCTGCCACGAATACGGACATAGCCTCTCCGATGCTCTTTTCCAGAGACGCGGGATCTGTTACCGTGCGGCAGACATCCAGCGGATCGGCGTGATGCCGGTCCTTCAGCAGTGCCGCCGTGCTGGCGCGGTCGGGATAGCCCATGCTCAGCTTGATGAGGAAACGGTCCATCTGCGAGGGCGGCAGCATCTGCGTACCGGCAGAGCCCACGGGGTTCTGTGTTGCCAGCACCACAAAGGGCGCGGGCAGCGGATGGGTCACGCCGTCCACCGTGACCTGCATCTCCTCCATAGCCTCCAGCAGCGCCGACTGGGTCTTGCTGGAGGTGCGGTTGATCTCGTCCGCCAGCACCAGGTTGGTCATGATAGCGCCGGGCTGATATTTCAGCGCACCGGTGTTCTTATCAAACACGGAAAAGCCGATGATGTCGGAGGGCATGGTGTCCGGGGTGAACTGTATGCGCCGGGACGTCAGACCCAGGGTCTTGGAAAACGCCTTGGCCAGTGTGGTCTTTCCTACGCCGGGCACGTCCTCCAGCAGCACATGGCCCTGTGCCAGGATGGCCAGCAGCACCTTGCGGACGATCTGCTCCTTTCCCAGAACGACTTTGTTGATCTCCTGCTGGAGCTGCTCTGTTACTCTTTCCATTTCTCTACCTCTCTCCGCCGCATGGCGGCGGTCTGTTATTTACGCAACGGTATCTGTTTCTGTGTCGGTGTCCGAGCCACCTTGACCGGGATCTGTGTCATCTGTCCCCGTACCGTCTGATTCCGATCCGCCAGTACCCGGCTTATCCGGATCTTTGTCATCCGGTTCGGTCGTACCGGGGGCGCTGGGGTCCTTATCATCCGTACCACCGGGGTTCGGCTTGTCCTCGCCGCCCGGGGTGGGAGTATCGGGGTTATCCGTGTTTCCGGGATCAGGCTTCTCGGGCTGCTCCGGATTGGGCTGTTCCGGTTCTGTTTCACCGGTGGCAGGCAAGACTTCTTCGCTCTCCTCATGGCACTTGGAGCAGACATAACGGACATATCCGTCCTCTGTCTCCGTGGGCTCTACGCGCTCCACTTCCTCCATATCGTGGCTCAGCGGCTGATACGAGCCATTTACCCACAGGCCGCAGTAGCTGCTGAGGCTGCCGTAGCTGCCGCCTGCCGACTCATATCCGCCCACATCCTTGCCATAGGCCAGTGTGAATCGGAGATAGATGGTCAGGCCGTCGCTTGCCTTGTAGTCACTCATGCCGCGTCCGGGGAACAGCGTACCGCCGATGGAGTACATCCAGCCCGCGCCCTGGGTGAAGTCAAACTCGCCCAGACTGTCGCGGTCATAGTTGCTGTTGGTGGTGATGCCGTCCCGCTGGATCAGTGTCCAGAGATGCTCCGGCACCTCCGCGTTATAGGCCATGTCGCCGCTGATGATGCGGCGCAGATAGAAGTTGCTTTCGGCGCTGCCTGCATAATCGGCCTCATAGCCGTAGTCCCGCAGGAACTGCAGCACCGCCGTGGCCACCGTGTCGCCTTCCTTGATGTCCACCTCGCCGCTGTCCAGAATGCCGATCCCCACTGTGGTGGCATCCAGCACTACCGTGACCGTACCGGCGTCGTCACCCTCGCTGATCTGGTGGTATGTAACGGTGTAGGTGCGCATGGCGGAGTTGCCCTGTCCGTCCCATGCCCGCACACGGATGATATGCGTGGCCACGTCGCCGCGCTGCGGCGGCGCGAAGTACAGCTTGTACTCCGGCTCACGGTCGCCGCTGAATTTCTCCACGGTCTTGCCGTCCAGCGTGACCTCGATCTGGTCGGAGTAGATGGGCTTTGCGCCCAGGTCGGGATGGCTGGTAACGCGGACCGTCAGCTCGCCGTCGCCCTTCACCTCGATAGGAGAGCTGCCCAGCTCCGTGCTGTTTAGCCACGCCATGATGGACGGAGGGCCGTCGCCTACGTCCGGTTCATCTTCGCTGGCCATATCCGCGTAATAGCTGACGCGGTACTGGACGCTGCCCAGGAACGTGCCGCCGTCATACAGCGACAGGACGAAGGTATTCTCTGTGTTCAGGTCCAGCTGCGCCTGATAGTTCTGGCCGTCACTGGAGGTCAACAGGTGTCCGTTGCCCGTATACGTCTTGTTCATCAGGCGAACGCGGACATACAGGTTCTCGCCCTTGCCCAGCGGATAGGCCACAAAGGACAGCTTGCCGTCCGGCAGGTCTTTTTTACGGATGGTCTGCGTCCGCAGGTCTGTGTAGATGCGGGGCGTATCGTCATCCTTGCCGTCCTCACCGTCGCCGCCGGGCTGTCCGCCGTTTCCGTCGTCACC
>OLGY01000792.1_pt1 | contig 19538 bp, 17 predicted proteins | sample 1605951 | NCBI WGS metagenome assembly OLGY01 (sample SAMN03283280) | human gut metagenome | biome: human-associated habitat; material: feces | host: Homo sapiens | place: Peru | collected 2012
GAGAGCATCTGCCTTACAAGCAGAGGGTCATAGGTTCGAGCCCTATAGGCCCCATCAATTAAATATATATGCTGGTGTGGTGGAATAGGCAGACGCAAAGGACTTAAAATCCTTCGGGAGCGATCCCGTGCCGGTTCAAGTCCGGCCACCAGCATTGTTTTAAGAAATATGACTTATGTTGTATTTCTTTTTTTTTATGTTTTTGGTATAATAGAATAATAAATGCTTCTGTGCCGGGCTCAAACCCGGCAACTGAAGAGCTGCGAAGCATCGATTTGATATGAGCAAGCAGAGAAGGGGATTGCGAATATCATTGACAACTGATGAAGCATGGAGGTGCATATATGCTTATTATAAAGAATGGATTAATATATGATGCAGTGAACAGAGAGCCACGTGTCGGTACAATAGTTGTAAGACGAGGAAAGATATATAATATTTTGTATGGACAGGAATGTAATGCAGATGCTGAGGATAATGGAGTGGAAGCCATGAAAAATGCAGGGGAGCATATCGAGGTAATTGATGCTGCAGGACTTAATGTATATCCGGGACTCGTTGATGCGCACAGTCATTTGGGACTTGATGGATACGCTATAGGGTTTGAAAGTCAGGACTATAACGAGATGAATGATATTGTAACACCACAGCTTAGAGCAATAGATGGTTTTTATCCGCAGGATGAGACCGTGAAGCTGGCGAGAGAAGGAGGAGTCACATGTGTCGGTACGGGACCGGGAAGCTCTAATGTTCTTGGCGGAACCTTCATGGCTGTCAAGACATATGGTAACAGGGTTGATGACATGGTTGTCAAAGCACCGGTTGCTATGAAATGTGCATTTGGCGAGAATCCGAAGAGATGTTATAAGGATAAAGGAAATTATTCGAGGATGACGACGGCATTCAGACTCAGAGACATGTTAAAGAGGGCTGAAGAATACAACATTAAATTACAGGGAGCTACAGAGGATGAAAGCAAGCTTCCGCCGTATGATGCTAAGCTGGAAGCAATGCTGCCGGTCATAAGGGGAGAACTTCCTTTAAAGGCACACGCTCACAGGGCTGATGATATATTTACGGCTATAAGAATAGCTAAAGAATTTGGTGTAGGGCTTACCATTGAGCACTGTACTGATGGAGCACTTATAGCGGATGAGCTTGCAAAGGAAGGATTTCCCGTTGCGGTTGGACCTTCATTTGGACATGCAACAAAGTATGAACTTAGAAATAAGTCATTTACGACACCGGGGATACTTGCGAAAGCGGGCTGTCAGGTGTCAATCATAACTGATGCTCCGGTTATTCCACAACAATACCTTGCGTTATGTGCAGGGCTTGCAGTAAAATCGGGCATGGATGAATTTGCGGCCCTTCAGGCAATAACCATCAATCCGGCTAAACATCTCACGATTGAAAAACGTGTGGGTAGTATAGAAGTCGGAAAGGATGCAGATTTTGCCATAAGCTTGGGCAATATTATGAATTCAGAAAGCATATTGAAATATACTGTCATAGATGGTAACATTGTATACAGAGGCTGATGCGGAAGGAACAGACCGCAGGATTGGGGGAAGATATGAAAATAATTTGTTCAAGCTGTCATAAAAAGTTTGACAATGATAAGTATTATGGAATATGTCCTAAGTGTGGAGCTTTTAACAGAATTAATTACTCAGAGGAAGAGGACCATAAGCGCTTTCATGAAATGTACGACGATACTAATGGGCACTCGGAATATGGAAAGCATGAGCATTATCATGAGAAATATGACGATACCAAGGCGCATGCGGATGTGTTTGCTTCAACGGGAAGCGTGAATACGACATTTTCCGATAAGACGAATGACAGGAAAGCGAAGAAGGGTGTGTCAATTGCCAAGATTATCTGGATTATTATTATTGCATCGTTTTTCTTGAATTTTTTCGGTGGAATATTTATGACACTTTATAGTCGAATCAGATATTTTGGATTTTAGAAAAATCAAAAAAAGATATTGACATAAAAAGGAACATAGTATATAATAATTAATGTTGCTGAGGAAGTGATTAGTTCGCTGTCAGTGATGGTGAGTGCGTGTAGCTCAGCTGGATAGAGCGACTGGCTACGGACCAGTAGGTCGTGGGTTCGAATCCTGTCACGCACATATTAAGAGACAATTCTTGAGATTGTCTCTTTTTTTTTATGTAATAGGAAACTTCGTTCCTATTACATAAAAACGCTCCGCGGGGATGCGCACTGCGGCGTACAATGTAGATGTCGCAAGCGACCGCCGCAGGCGCGAGAATGTGCCAAGGCACATTCTTTGCTCTATAATAGGAAACTTCGTTCCTATTACATAAAAACGCTCCGCGTGGATGCGCACTGTAGCGTACAATGCAAAGGGAAAAAAATGATGTGTAGAAAGTGAAAAAGAAGTGGGGGAGCCACTTCTTTTTCGATGAGGGGAGTATAAATAATTAATAAGGGGTTATACATAAGATACTTTCGTATCTTACATAAAGTATTATACAGTAAGGTATAATAAATTGCAAGCATTTTTTAAAAAAATTGTCGAAAAAGAGGAGAAGAAATTGTATGTAAATCAATTTGACAAGGCAGTTGCTGAGGGCTACAATTACTATATAAAATTATGAAACGGAGAATTTAATGAAAACATTTCCTATTGTGGTGCCTTGCCATTTTGGGCTTGAGGCGGTTTTAAAGAGAGAAATTATAGATTTAGGTTATGATATTGAGAGAGTTGAGGACGGAAGAATTACGTTTCTCGGTGATGCCGAGGCGTTGTGCAGAGCCAATGTTTTTTTGCGGACAGCAGAGCGTGTAATGATATGCGCCGGGAGATTCAAGGCGTACACATTTGACGAGCTTTTTGAGAAAATTAAGAGTATTGAGTGGGAGCAGTGGATACCGAAGGACGGCAAATTCTGGGTTACTAAGGCAACTACTGTAAACAGTAAGCTTTTCAGCTCATCGGATATACAGTCGATTGTCAAGAAGGCGATTGTAGAGAGACTTAAGACATTTTATAAGGTAAATTGGTTTGATGAGAGCGGTAGCGAATATCCTATAAGAATATTCAATTATAAGGATGAAGTTGCCGTGTGTATTGACAGTTCAGGTGATTCGCTTCATAAGAGAGGTTACAGACCTGTTGCGGGTAAGGCACCTATATCGGAGACGCTTGCTGCCGCACTTATAATGCTTTCTCCGTGGAGAAAGGAACGAATTCTTGTAGATCCGTTTTGCGGAAGCGGAACCATACCGATTGAAGCGGCAATGATGGCAGCTAATATCGCTCCGGGAATGAACAGAAGCTTTACGGGTGAGAAGTGGGATAACATCATCAAGCGTTCACAGTGGTATGACTGTATAGATGAAGCTAATGATATGGTTGATATTTCCGTTGATACCGATATTCAGGGATATGATATCGACAGGGAAGTGTTAAAGACGGCAAGAAGAAATGCGGAGAACGCAGGAGTGTCGAATCTTATTCATTTTCAGGAGAGAGCAGTCAAGGATTTGAGCCACCCTAAGAAGTATGGGTTTATAATAACGAACCCGCCGTATGGTGAGAGACTTGAAGATAAGGAGACACTTCCGGCTATATACAGTGAATTCGGCAGACAGTTTGCGGCACTTGATTCGTGGTCGGCGTATATGATTACATCGTACAGTGAGGCAGAGCGCTATTTTGGCAGGAAAGCAGACGCAAACAGAAAGATATACAATGGCATGCTTAAAACCTATTACTATCAGTTTTTAGGACCTAAGCCACCAAGACAGGGAAAGCAGGAGAAGAATTGAGAAAATCTTTAAAATGGTATACGCTGATGATGCTTATTATTATAGTGTGCTGTGTATGGGTGTTCAGGGATGATTTCACCCCACAGCTTGTTAATGAGGGCACGTCAGAGCTTGCGGTTGATGACAGATGGGGCACAATAATTGCATCATATGTCAACTTAAGGGGAATTAAGCTTCAGATTGACGGTAAATCCGTGCAGACAACGGGGGATAATCTGTTTTTTGACAATGATATGCAGCTTTATATTGCATCGGATGTCATGCCGGACTGGTTTTCGTGTGCTTCTAATTTTTACAGCTCCAACCATCTTATTCTTGAGAAGTACAATTCAAGAATTGTGCTTGCTGTAGGTCAGAAGACAATGATGTGTGATGACGTGAGCATGGAGCTTGCATCAAGGATACTGTTAAAGGACGGATGTGTGTATGTTCCGGCTGAAGTTGTTGAAAAAGGATTAAGCTATAGCTATACATGGGATGTTAACAATAATACGGCTGCCTTTGCAAGCACAAGGCCTGATGAGAAGGTGTTTCCATACAGCTATGATTACAGGACGGAGGGAAGGGTGCCTGAAATAAAGAATCAAAGTACATTCGGAACCTGCTGGGCATTTGCGGCATTGATGGCACTTGAGACATCTCTTGAACCGGAAATAAAAATTGATTTTTCAGAAGATCACATGTCAATTAACAATAATTTCAGCATGACTCAGAATGACGGTGGAGAGTATACAATGGCGATAGCTTACCTTGCGTCATGGACAGGACCGGTACTTGAGGAGGATGATCCGTATGGAGACGGTTATTCACCGGAAGGGTTGGAGGCTGTTGTACATCTTCAGGAGGCACAGGTGCTTGAGAGCAAGAACTACGATAGTATAAAAAAGGCTGTCTTTCTGTACGGAGGCGTACAGAGCTCGTTGTATATGGAAATGCCTGACGGGAAAAGCAGTTCAATGTATTATGACGAGGGTAAATACTCTTATTATTACATAGGACCTGAAAAGCCGAATCATGATATTGTTATTATAGGCTGGGACGATACTTATCCGGCATCGAATTTTACGATTGAGCCGGACGGTGATGGTGCATTTATATGCGCCAACAGCTGGGGGGAGGAATTCGGAGACAGGGGGGTATTTTATATTTCCTATTATGACAGTAACATAGGCGTTCACAATGTTATTTATACGGGTGTTGAGAGTACGGATAATTACGATAATATTTACCAGTCTGATTTATGCGGCTGGGTCGGTCAGATAGGCTACGACAGGGATTATGCATATTTTTCCAATGTATATACGGCAGCCGATGATGAGACACTTGAGGCGGTTGCATTCTATGCTGTGGCTCCGGATACAAATTATGAGGTGTATATAGTTGAGAACTTCACAAATGAGGCGTCCTTCAGCGCGAGGAGGCTGCTCACTAAGGGTTCCTTCAGCAATGCGGGTTACTATACCGTAGACATACCTGACAAGGTGGAGCTTGAAGCGGGCAGCAGGTATGCGATTGTGGTATATATACAATCGCCGAATGCAAAGCGTCCGGTAGCTGTGGAATACAGGGGTGATTCATCTACGGCATCAGTCATTTTAGATGACGGGGAAGGATACATCAGCCCACATGGAGATATATGGATAAGAACAGAGGATACCAAGCAGTGTAACGTATGCCTCAAGATGTTTACCAACAATATAGAAAAATAAGCTTAAAGGACAAGTGAATGTGATGTGTCCGCGGAATGGAGAAAATATGCGTATTATATTTGCGACAACTAATGAAGGAAAAATGAAGGAAATCAGAATGATAATGTCTGATTTGGGTGTGGAGATTCTTTCGATGAAGGAAGCAGGTTGCAGCCTTGACATTGTGGAGGATGGAGCGTCCTTTGAGGAGAATGCAATAATAAAGGCAAGGGCAGTTGCAGGGGTATGCAATGACATTGTTCTTGCAGATGATTCAGGTCTTGAGGTGGACTATCTTAATAAGGAGCCGGGAATATATTCAGCACGTTACCTGGGCGAGGATACGCCTTACAGTGTCAAGAATAAAAGCATAATTGACAGATTGGACGGCGTGGAGGATGATAAGCGCACGGCAAGATTTGTGTGTGCTATTGCCGCGGTGTTCCCTGACGGTACCGTGAGAACAACAAGGGGCACAATAGAAGGAAGAATAACCGAAGAGCCTATGGGGGAGAATGGTTTTGGCTATGATCCGATTGTGTATGTGCCTGAATTCGGCAGGACGACGGCGCAGCTCACGGCTGAGGAGAAGAATAAGGTGAGCCACAGAGGAAAAGCTTTAGAGCAGATGAAGAAATATATACAGGAATGGATGTAGATATGAAGATTTTGGTCGTGAGTGATTCACATGGCTATAACACACAGCTTTTTAATGCGATGGACAGTGAAAAACCGATTGATATGCTTATTCACTGTGGTGATTCGGGAGATTTGGGAGATTATATCAATGAGATTGCGGATTGTCCCGTTGTGATGGTCCGCGGAAATTGTGATGGCTTCTGTCAGTATCGGCTAGAGGAAATGATTGAAGTAAACGGATGTAAAATAATGGCGGTGCATGGACATATGTATGGTGTAAAGTCCGGGCTTGACCGTCTTTTTGACAGGGCGAAAGAGACAGGTGCCGATATTGTATTGTACGGGCACAGCCATATTCCTGACCTGACACAGATGTATGGGATTATTGCAATGAACCCGGGAAGCATAGCTCTTCCTAAGCAGGAGAGTAGAATACCGACGTATGGAATCATAGAAATATCTGATGAGGGTAAGCCTTATTGCTCACTGCACAATGCCAAATAAAAGGTGTAAATAGTTGCAATAATTTGATTTTTCAAAAAAATAAAAAAATTTAAAAAAAGGTGTTGACTTTTTATAGGTGTTATAATATAATAACTATTGCGTCAAGGAAATGACGCAAAAGAAAATAAGAAGTACACCGGGGTGTGGCTCAGCTTGGCTAGAGCGCCTGATTTGGGATCAGGAGGTCGCAGGTTCGAATCCTGTCACCCCGACTGTATGCGGGTGTAGTTCAATGGTAGAACACTAGCCTTCCAAGCTAGATACGTGGGTTCGATTCCCATCACCCGCTTTTGCTATGAAAATAGCTGCATGTGTCCATAGCTCAGCTGGATAGAGCAACGGCCTTCTAAGCCGTGGGTCGGGGGTTCGAATCCCTTTGGGCACATTTTTTAATACCATATTTCAGTATGGTGTTAATTGGTCTTGGTATATAGACCGAATACTATGGTGGGTATAGCGCAGTTGGCTAGCGCGTCAGATTGTGGCTCTGAAGGCCCAGGGTTCGAGTCCCTGTACCCACCCTTTATTCTTTGGGCTATCGCCAAGCGGTAAGGCACAGCACTTTGACTGCTGCATTTCGGTGGTTCGAATCCACCTAGCCCAGTTATGTGATGCCATGCATAATATGGGCCATTAGCTCAGGCGGTAGAGCACTTGACTTTTAATCAAGTTGTCCCGGGTTCGAGTCCCGGATGGCTCACTTGTTTTTCTCGGGTTCATTATGTGAATCGGAGATATTTTTTTACATTAGGGAGATTTCCCGAAATTAATATGCGGATATGGCGGAATTGGCAGACGCGCTAGACTTAGGATCTAGTGGGAGACCGTGCAGGTTCAACTCCTGTTATCCGCACTTAATTGCCTGTGAATGCGAGAGATTGCGTTTGCAGGCTTTTTTCATTGAATCTATAGACAGCATTCTTTTCGTAAGCTAATCCTTTTTTTTATTGGATACAAAATCTTCAGTTGAAAGTAAGCGGGCTGATACACTTAAAGAAGTAATAAATCTCTATGAAAACATACAGCATCAATCGAGAATGGAAAATATGCAGCAAGAACAACTGGCAGTTACAAGGGAAACAAATGACAGAATTACAGCGCTGCAGCATACAACAGAACATATAGAAAAACATGCGGCTAACACGGAAAGATACGCAAAAAGTACAGCACATTCAGCTAAGGTGGGAAATGTTATAGGCGTTATTAATACAATACAGTTACATAATGTCAGTAAAAATACAAAAAAATAGTATAAGTAAAAAAATATTCATGGGGAAATAATACAAGACATAAAATTAATCAAAATCGTACTTGTATTTTTAAAAATTTCGGCTAAAATGTAATCAGAGTACAAATTAGCCGAAGGAGGGCGCTATGGGCTATATATCCAGAAGTTTGGAAAAAGTTGTTTCCGAGGTCACGAAAGAATATCCCGTAATATTGGTAACAGGTCCGAGACAGGTTGGAAAAACCACTATGTTACAAAAATTAATGGAAGGCACACAAAGAGGCTATGTTTCGCTGGATGATTTGAGTGAAAGAAATTTAGCTAAAAGCGATCCTGAATTATTTTTGCAACTGCATAAACCACCTATACTGATTGATGAGGTTCAGTATGCACCGGAATTATTTACTTATATAAAAATACATGTAGATAGAGAGCATAATCCAGGGGACTTTTGGCTTACGGGTTCACAGGTGTTTAAACTGATGCGTGGTGTGCAGGAATCTTTAGCCGGCAGAGTTGCGGTCTTGTCGTTAACGTCATTGTCACAGGCGGAAATATGTGATGGAAAAATGGAACCGTTTACTGTTGATATAGATGCTTTATTGACTAGGGCTAAGGAGAGAAAGCAGGCAGATACGAGAGAGATATTCAATAGAATATTTAGAGGTTCAATGCCTGCGATTCTAAGCGGGCGAAACAGTAACAGCCAGATTTTTTACAGCAGTTATTTGAGCACCTATATCGAGAGAGACGTGAAGGAATTATCGGATGCGATAGATTCATTGAAGTTTTTGAGTTTTATCACTGCGGTAGCGGCAAGATGTAGTCAGATGCTCAATGTAGCTGATATAGCGAGAGATGCGGATATTAATCAGAAACAGGCAAAGGACTGGCTGGGGATATTAGAAACTCTTGGAATCATATTTTATCTGCATCCTTACTCAAACAATTTGTTAAAACGGTTGGTTAAGACATCGAAGCTCTATTTTTATGATACGGGTTTGGTCTGCTATCTGACTAAATGGAGCAGTGCGGAAACTTTGGAAAGCGGAGCCATGAATGGGGCAGTTTTGGAGAATTATGTGGTTGCCGAGATAATGAAAACTTACCTGAACAGCGGTAAGGAACCGTTTATGTATTACTACAGGGACAAGGATGCAAAAGAGATAGATATAGTGCTGGAACATGATGGAGTACTTAATCCGTTGGAGATAAAGAAAACATCAAATCCTAAGGCTGAGCTGGTTAAAGTGTTTGGTTTGCTTGATAAGTCATCAACACCGCGCTCAAAGGGAGCGGTTCTCTGCATGAAACCTGAGTTATCAGCGATTGACAGGGAAAATTATATTGTTCCGATATGGATGATATAGGCATAGCGCGCTCTAACGGGTGTAAGTCCCGAACACGCCCGGATAGCGGAAAGTGTATAGCTGCACAGCAGGCAATCCTGACAGCACTTGACATGATGAATATGAGGATTCGAATTTTACAATAAACAAAGAAAGACTAACCCAATTTGGATTAGTCTTGATTGTTATGGCTTTTTATTGCATGCATCTAATTTCTAAAGGAATCTTTAAGATGAAAGTTATCTTTTCCGTTTTTCTTTACTTCATACAGTGTCTTATCTGCCCAGGCGAGGAAATCCCATATACGGTTAGCAGGTGTAGGAATCTTGTTAAGACAGCCCTGGGACAAAGTTATATAACTCTTTCCATCTGGATTTGAGTCGGGAATGGAAATCAGACGGATTTCATTCCTGAGCTTTTCCATAATATCACAGATTTCGGAATTGGTCTTGTTAAAGTAGATGATGACGAACTCATCGCCGCCGTAGCGTGCGACGAACACATCCTCGTAGCTCTCGGCAATTCTTCTTAGAGCGTCTGATACGGAGCTGAGGTAGCGGTCGCCTTCTATGTGACCATAGCTGTCGTTGATATTTTTAAAATAATCTATATCAAGAATTTCCACTCCGATTGTACAGTTATTCTTAAGAGCTTTGCTTAATGTGGTCTCGGCATAGTCGTTCAGGTATGCACGGTTAGGCAGCCCGGTGAGGGCGTCATGCTGTGACTGAGACAACAAGGCCTTGTTACGGTGTACAAGCTCATAGTGCTGCTTATGAATGAGCTGATTCTCATGATGAATCTGTTCGGCGCGAAGAGTTTCCCTGCATTCCTGCGCATTCTGCTTGGCATATAAATTAAACAGCTGCATTGAATATCTGGTGAAAGCAGCGTTGTCATTCCATGATACGGCAACCTTGATCCTCTCCTCAAGGAGCCGTCTGAAAAGATAATATGGGGCGCGCATAAGTTCGGATTTCTCAATGAAGTCATCGAGAAGGGCAGTGTAATCGCGCTCGGAACATAACTTCTGCTTGATTCGTATGTATGCAACGATATCGTCGGCAAAGGTTGTATAATTGGTAAGCTCATTGATTGCCGTGTCAGTGAGCTGCATATATTTGTTAGCTGAATTTATGTCATTCTTGGAGTGAAATAATGTAGCGAGGTAGTTGCTTACCACGAAATTCTCGTGCTCGATATTATGGCTGTCCATATCGTTAAGGTAAGCGGTAATCTGCTCGTAATCCTCCTCAATTTCTGCATCCTTGTTGCCGCAGGCGATCAGACAGTAGCCTCTGTTGCAGAGAGTGTAGAGCAGAGTGCGCATTGCGTCGTAAGGTCTGTCCGCCATACTCTTTTTGATGAACCTGATTGCTTCTGAGTAGTGGTAAAGAGCACGCTCATAATTGTTGGTTCGATGAAAAATATCTGCAAGATTGGATTCAGCCATTCCACGAACATAATCTAATTGATACTGTATACATGTATCTATGCTGTACAGCAGATAATCTACGGCCTTGGCTGAGTCACCTATCGCTTCGGTGAATAATCCCAGAATGTTGTATGAACGCGCTATGAATTCATACTCATGGGCTTTCTGCTGGTATTTGATTCCATCAAGTGCACAACGTATTGCCTCCTCATGATTATTGTCATTGGAGTAGTAGTGCATAAGGCAGAAATATGCCAACGCGAACAGAAAGTCTGACTGCTCCTCGGAAGCACAGGCAAGCAGACTCTCACAATATGGCTTGTACTCATGTCTGTTGGGCGTTGCAAGAAGATAGAAGTTGTCCTGCGCAGCCTTAATGCGCTCCCTGACCTCAGGTGCGAAATCATCTGTATTTGTAGTACATATTGTAGAAGGATTAAACATAATAAAGTCCCCATCGTTAATGTTATAACATTGTTTACTTAATGAGTATGATTATACACGATAATTTGCAATTTGTACAACATATTTTGTTTGACTAAATTATAAAATCATATACAATTACTTTTAGAAAGTAAAATCAAATCATAGAAAAAGATATTTAAGTCTAAGAGAGATTTTATTTAATTATTTTGACAGCTTTCGGAATGGAGATTGGCGCGCAGATGAAAAAGTATGTTATGGCACTGGATCAGGGGACGACAAGTTCAAGATGTATTCTTTTTGACAGGACAGGAGCTATGGTCAGCATAGCCCAGAAAGAATTTACACAAATATATCCAAAGGCAGGATGGGTGGAACATGATGCCATGGAAATATGGTCATCACAGTTCGGCGTTGCGGCAGAGGCGATGGCAAAGGTCGGTGCGGATGCGTCCGACATTGTGGCTATAGGGATAACCAACCAGAGGGAGACAACCGTTGTCTGGGACAAGGTGACGGGAATTCCGGTGTATAATGCAATATGCTGGCAGTGCCACAGAACAGCGGACAGAATAGAGGAGCTTAAGGCACAGGGCTGCGAAAGAATGATTAAGAGTAAGACGGGGCTTGTTCCGGATGCGTATTTCAGTGCAACGAAGATAGAGTGGATTCTTGACAATGTCGAGGGAGCAAGAAAAAAGGCAGAGAATGGTGAGCTGCTTTTCGGAACGGTCGATACATGGCTTATATGGAAACTCTCAAAAGGAAAAATATTTGTCACGGATTACACGAATGCATCAAGAACAATGCTTTTTAATATTCATGACAGATGTTGGGATGAAGAACTGCTGGAGCTTTTTTGCATTCCGAAGTCAATGCTTGCGGATGTACGTCCGTCAAGCTGTGTGTACGGGACAACTGATGAAGGGCTTTTAGGTGGTGAGATAAAGATTGCGGGGGCAGCAGGCGACCAGCAGGCAGCACTGTTCGGGCAGTGCTGCTTTGATGAGGGCGATGTCAAGAATACATACGGAACAGGCTGTTTCCTGCTTATGAATACGGGAAAGCGTGCATTTGAGTCGGAGCATGGTCTTATAACGACAATAGCGGCTGATGAGGGAGATGAGCTTAAGTATGCATTGGAGGGCAGTGTGTTCGTTGCCGGTGCGGCGATACAGTGGCTGAGAGATGAGATGCACATGATAGACAGCTCGGCACAGTCAGAGGAGCTTGCGGATATGGTTGAGGACAGCAACGGCGTGTACGTTGTTCCGGCGTTTACAGGACTTGGAGCTCCATACTGGAATCAGTATTGCAGAGGAATGGTTGTAGGAATAACCAGAGGATGCAAAAGGGAGCATTTTGTACGTGCCACTCTTGAGTCGCTGGCATATCAGACTCACAGTGTGTTGAGGGCTATGGAGCAGGATACGGGAATTGCCATAGAGAATCTCAGGGTTGACGGAGGAGCGAGCGCCAACAATTTTCTGATGCAGTTTCAGGCGGATATACTCGGAGGGGATGTTCTAAGACCTGAATGTATTGAGACGACGGCACTTGGAGCGGCGTATCTTGCAGGGCTTGCGACGGGCTATTGGGAGAATAAGGAGGAAATCAAAAAGAACTGGAGACTTTCAAGACGTTTTGTCCAAAAGATGAATGATACAGTGAGAGTGAAAAAATTGTCGGGCTGGGACAAGGCCGTGAAATGCGCACTTATGTGGCAGGAATAATTATACGCAAATTATACACAAATCCATGTGCAGATTATTGAGAAAACGATGAGAATATGATAAAATATTCATTAAATTAATGTTATATGGGAGGAAGCTATGGATATTGTATGTTTGGATTTGGAAGGAGTACTTGTACCGGAGATTTGGATTGCATTCGCACAGGAGAGCGGTATTCCGGAACTTAAAAAGACAACAAGGGACGAGCCGGATTATGACAAGCTTATGAGATGGCGTATAGGAGTGCTTAAGGAACACGGTCTTGGTCTTAAGCAGATACAGGATACCATTGCCGGGATAGATCCTCTCCCGGGAGCTAAGGAGTTCCTCGATGAACTTCGTTCAATCACACAGGTAATCATTGTGTCCGATACTTTTTCACAGTTTGCAGCTCCACTCATGAAAAAGCTTGGGTGGCCTACCATATTCTGCAATTCTCTCGAAGTTGCGGAGAACGGAGAGATTACGGGCTTTAAGATGAGATGTGAACAGTCTAAGCTGACCACCGTGAAGGCATTGCAGTCAATCGGCTTTAATACGATTGCAAGCGGCGACAGTTATAATGACCTTGGCATGATAAAGGCGGGTAAGGCAGGTTTTCTGTTTAAGAGTACCGATAAGATTATAGCAGATAATCCGGATATTCCGGCTTATGAGACATACGAAGAACTTTTAAATGCCATAAAGAATGTTTTGGATTAAAATAAATACTATAAACCTGAGAGGAAATACTCATAATATGAAGAAGCTTAAGAGATTACTTTTTACTGCCGGTATGTGCATGTGCCTTGTCACGGCATGTGGAAAGAAGGAGAGCATTTCGGCTGAGGTCGATACTTCCGTACAGGAGGCGACGGAAGAGATAACCACACAGGAGACGGCGGAGAGAGAGACAACCACGCAGGAGACGACGGAGAGAGAGACGACCACACAGGAGACGACGGAGAGAGAGACGACCACGCAGGAGACGACAGAGGCAGAGACAACCACACCTGAGGAGACAACAACAGAGGTTGAGACGACCACACAGGAACCGACCACACCTGAGGAGACAACAACGCAGGCACCTACACTCTCGGCTGAAGAGAAGGAAGCGCTTCTGCGCCAGGCAGTACAGCAGTCACTTCCCGGTATTGTATGCTGGGGAGATTCACTTACGGTTGGATATGGCGGCAATGGTGAGAGTTATCCGGCCACGCTTCAGAGGCTTCTTAACGAGAATCTCATAGACGGAATACCGGTTGTCAATAACGGTGTATGCGTTGAAACTACCTATACTATCATGGCAAGGGCAGGCGCATGGGAGATAACCACAAATGATTTCACTATCCCTGCAGAGTGTTGTCCTGCAGAGATTCATATATATATGACTAACGGAATGTATACTAATCTGACAGCTTTTGGAGATGCAGGACTCAATCCGGTAACCATAAACGGCGTAAAAGGTAATCTTACATTTTCATACCATACAGGTGAGTACGGATACTGTAATTTCACAAGGCTTGAGCCGGGTGAAGAGACGGTGGTACCGTTTGGCTCGGTAGTATATCCTGCGAGTGTTGACCTTTATGGCGGATATGTAAATATTATTTTCATGGGAGAGAACGGATACTATACTGACGCTGATGATCTTATATCACAGTATCAGCGTTTAATTGATGCGAGAGGGCTCAGCAGATATATAGTTATAGGTCTGACTACCGGTGATTATCGCGGATATGGTGAATTGTCCCGGAGAATGGCGGATTATTTCGGCGACAAATATATAGACATGAGAAGTGAGCTTGTCAACAGAGGACCGGAGCTGCTTGGAATAGAACGTGAATCAGGAGATTGGTACGATATTCAGGAGGGAATAGTTATGGGCTATTTTAAATCTGATGCTGTGCATCTGAATGAAAACGGTTATAAGGCAGCAGGTATTATTGTGTATGAAAAAATGGATGCACTTGGATATTTTGACGGCGTAAAGAGCGCGATAGCTCAATACAGAAATTAGAGGACTATAATGGCAGGGATTGAATTTAAAAAAGCAGAGCCCGAGAGCGTTGGACTTTCGGCAGCGTGCATATCGGAATATATCAATAGAATTACAGCGATGGATATACCGCTTCACAGCCTTTTGATTGTAAAGGACGGATTACTTGTATGTGAGGCATATCAGAAGCCTTATGGCAGAGATACGCTGCACAGAATGTTTTCGGTCACCAAGAGCATGGTTTCTCTGGCAATCGGACTTCTTGCAGAGGATGGCAGGCTTCAACTTGATGACCATATTGTCGATTATTTTCCTGAGAAGCTTCCTGAGAATGTTCATCCTTATATTAAGGCGATAACAATAAGAAATATGCTGACTATGAGGACGGCACATAACAAGACTACTTATAAGCTTGAGGGCTGTACCGACTGGGTAGGCTCATTCTTTACGGCACAGCCGACGCATTATCCGGGAACATTTTTTGCCTATGACACGTCATCTACCCATGTACTTGCGGCATTGGTAGAGAAGCTGTCGGGCAAGGAACTGATGGGATATCTGAGAGAAAAGTTTATGGATGCCATTGGCTTTTCTAAGACGGCATATTGCCTTAAAGACCCGATGGGCGTGTCAATGGGCGGTTCGGGACTTATGGCGGCACCTATGGATATAATGAAGGTTATGTACCTTATATTGCAGGGCGGTGTGTATGAAGGAAAAAGATATCTGCCTGAAGAGTATTTGAAGCTTGCACTCACAAAGTGGTCGGATAACTATGCGGTTGGTCAGACATTTGAGGAGATGCAGGGGTATGGCTATCAGTTCTGGAGGACAACACATGATGGATATGCGTGCTTCGGAATGGGCGGACAGCTCGGAATCTGCATTCCGGACAGGAATATGGTGGTTGTGACTACCGCTGATACACAGGGAAGACAGGGCGGTGTGCAGCTTCTGTATGATACCTTGTGGAACACCATATTGTCCGGGGCGGACACTCATGGGGGTGAAAAAAATATACAGGCGGTTTCAGATATTCCTCAGATATATCTGCACGGTGTGCCGGCTTTTGTAGTTCAAAATGAAGTCAATGCAAGGACTATATTGGTTGATGAGAATGAACAGGGCTTTAGAAGCTTTAAGCTGACATTCGGTGAGGGTGAGGGAACACTTGAGTATGAGAATCGGACAGGCATTCATACACTGCATTTTGGCATCGGGTGCAATAAGGAGACGCTGTTCCCACAGTATGAGCATAGGGCTTTGGTGAGCGGTGCATGGAAAAATGACAATACATTCCTGATTTATGCACAGATAATAGATGAGTATGTGGGAAAAGTGTTTATGAATTTTTCGTTCATTGAAGGGCATGTGGGAATAATATTCAGGAAAATAGAAGAGACATATTATAAGGAGTTTAATTTATTTACAAGTGGGAAATTGCAATAATAAGAGACAGTTGAGCAGGGCTCAGGAAATAGAGAGAACCATTGTAAAGACATACAGAAAAGATATATGGGGACGTTTTGTCAAGGCGGTTGAGCACTATGAGCTTATAGCTGACGGCGACTGCATAGCGGTATGCGTATCGGGAGGCAAGGATTCGGCACTGCTTGCAAAGCTTATGCAGATTTACGCAAGATGCAGCGATAAGAAGTTTGAGGTTAAGTTCCTGTCGATGGATCCGGGATACAGCGAAGCCAACAGAAAGAGACTTGAGGATAATGCGAAGGTACTTGATATACCGCTTAATATTTTTTCGACGAATGTGTTCGAGGCGGTTGATGACACGGAGACATCGCCGTGCTTTATATGTGCCAGAATGAGGAGAGGACATTTGTACCGCAGGGCTAAGGAGATGGGCTGCAATAAGATTGCGCTCGGTCATCACTATGATGATGTTATTGAGACTATACTTATGGGCATGCTTTATGGTGCTCAGGTTCAGACGATGATGCCGAAGCTGGTCAGCGACAATGTTGAGGGCATGGAGCTTATCCGTCCGCTTTACCTTGTGAGGGAACAGGATGTGATTGCCTGGGCAAATTTCAATGGACTTGAATTCTTAAGATGCGCCTGCAGTGCAACACAGAACCTTGCCAATAAGCCGTTTTCGACGAAGCGTGCCGAGATAAAGAAGCTGATAGCGACACTTAAGGAGACGAATCCGCTCGTCGAGAGCAACATATTCGGAAGTGTGGAGAATATCAATCTGAGAAAGGTGATAGGATATAGGAAGGACGGAGAGAAGAGGACGTTCTTAGATGACTATCGGGATTCAGGTGTCAAAACATCATGATTTATTTTATAAGTGTATATCATGTTATATTTATACATATCAGCTCCGTTGTACGAAGCAAGTTGTTCTAAGGACTCTGAGAAATGTTTTTATTTATACGCCAACGAAGCAAAGCATACTTCCATGTATGCATTGCTTCTAAAGCGGCATCCATGCCGATTTTGGCTATGGAGAGAACAGAGTCCTAAGAACATCTAAGCTTCTCCTCAAAGTCGTGATATGCATAAATATAACATGCTATACACGATTAAGTTCATAGAGCATGTTTTGACATCTGAATCATATCAGGCATAAAATGAAGGCGGCATCCGGGAAAGGAGACTGTATGGATTCTGATAAGAGGGATAAGACTATAAAGCTTGTACAGGCGGGCACGGTTGCAGTGTATGTTCTGCTGGTGCTGCGTTCCACGGTGGGAGAGTATATTAAGCTTACGAAAAAGAATATGCAGAAAGAGGCAAAGAGAAAGGACAAGCTTAATAAGAAAAGATATGCACAGAAGAAAAAGAGACTGATGGAACATTCAAAGAACAGACACGGAAAATAATGCTGATAAAAAAGACCATATCCGATGGATATGGTCTTTTTTGGCAGTGTTTTCAGACTGCCTGAAAGCGAGTGAGGTTAATCACTATATATCAGATGAGTGATTCATATAACTTAGTGATATCTTCTACGCTGGTATCTCTTGGGTTGCCTGGACGGCAGGCATCATCATAAGCGGACTGTGCAAGGAAAGGAATATCCTCTCTCTTAACAATATCCTTGAGGTCGGCAGGAATACCGACATCGTGTGAAAGCTGCTTAACAGCGTCAATGGCAGCCTTGCGGTACTCTTCTACGGTCATGTTCTCTGTGCCCTCTACGCCCATAGCCTTGGCAATGTACTTATACTTATCGCCTGTAGCTTCAGCATTGTATTCCATAACCGTAGGAAGGATGATTGCATTGGCAACACCATGAGGTGTGTCATATACGGCTCCGAGAGGATGCGCCATTGAGTGAACGATACCAAGTCCTACGTTGGAGAAGCCCATACCTGCTATGTACTGACCGAGAGCCATTCCTTCACGTCCTTCAGGAGTGTTGGCAACAGCACCGCGAAGATGCTTGGATATAAGCTCAATAGCCTTGAGATGGAACATATCCGTCATCTCCCAGGCAGCCTTGGTTGTGTAACCCTCGATAGCATGTGTGAGAGCATCCATACCTGTAGCGGCTGTGAGTCCCTTAGGCATTGTTGACATCATCTCAGGGTCAATGAATGCGACAACCGGAATATCATGTGTATCAACACATACCATCTTACGATGCTTCTCAACATCTGTAATTACATAGTTGATTGTAACCTCGGCAGCAGTACCGGCTGTTGTAGGAACAGCGAGAATAGGAACGCACTTATTCTTAGTAGGAGCTACACCTTCAAGGCTTCTTACATCCGCAAAATCAGGGTTCTTTATGATAATACCGATAGCCTTGGCGGTATCCATTGATGAACCGCCGCCGATAGCGATAATATAGTCGGCACCGGATGCCTTGAATGCGGCAACACCTGTCTGAACATTCTCAATTGTTGGGTTAGGCTTGATGTTGGAGTAAATCTCGTAAGCAAGACCTGCATCGTCTAAGACCTTGGTGACCTTGGCGGTAACGCCGAACTTGATGAGGTCGGGATCGGAGCAGATAAATGCTTTCTTAAAAGCACGTCCCTTAACCTCTGTTGCAATCTCGGCTATACAGCCTGCACCATGATAAGATGTTTCATTAAGTACAATTCTTCCCATTATAAAAAACTCCTTTCAAAAGTGAATTTAATAACTCATTTATAGTGCAATTATAACATACAAAGTGCAATTTGTGTATACATATTTGTCAAAAAAGTATAAAAAATCTGTGAACAAAATTTGTTATTTCTGTAAACCGTGCCGGGCCATGTTTGAGTTGTGGTAGGTTTTTTCGTTGGTGACGTCTTTTCCGAACCAGGCAGGCGGTGTGTATGAAAGAGCTGCTTCCTCGGAGCCAAATTCGACTTCAGCAAGCAAAAGTCCGCAAAAACTGCCTTCAAAAACATCAAGCTCAATGGTAAGATTATCTTTTTCGGGAATTTCATAGCGCTTCTTGGTAATAATATATCCGTCGGCTTTTTTGATGAGAGAATTATAAGCTTCGGCAGTGAGGGGAAGGTTGTATTCCTCACGAACCATGAGCCCTTTTGATTTGTAGGTCAGATAATAATCTTCATTGTCGCGGCGCACACGCACTACAGGTTTGCTGCAGAGATAGCCCTGTTCTATATGGCGGCATTTGTAAGAAGAAAGGTCAATGTCTGACGGCAGCTTTTCAATTAAAAATTTGCGTTCTATTTCCATGATGGGATTCTCCTCTCAAGCAAGAATTGTATTTAGGTAATTGCGAAACTATATATTTGAAAGCGGACGTTGTACAAATTTAACAA